>Ga0194126_10000195_pt1 | contig 96487 bp, 86 predicted proteins | sample TA2KigC150mmetaG_FD_148641 | JGI IMG/M metagenome (GOLD analysis project Ga0194126, IMG submission 148641) | Freshwater microbial communities from Lake Tanganyika, Tanzania - TA2015035 Kigoma Deep Cast 150m | ecosystem: Environmental > Aquatic > Freshwater > Lake | place: Tanzania: Lake...
TTGAGCTTCTTGCAAAAGTCCGTAATTTACCCTTCGACAGGCTCAGGGTGAACGGGCTTAGGTTGAAATTATTTAGTTTTTCCGTTCGTGGTGAGCCCTTCGACTCACCGTTCGCCCTGAGGTTCTCGAAGGGTGAACGGTTCGCTCAGGACAAGCTTGTCGAACCACAAAAAAATACTTTTGCAAGAGGCTCCTATGTTAACCCCTATGCAGAATTTGTCAAGGAGTAAATTTTTGAAAAAATTTCATCTTTACAAATAACAGAGAAATTAATATACTCAGCTATTGTTAGAAAATAGATTCCAAATCCCCCCAACCCCCCTTTACGAAAGGGGAAGGTGTGAAAAATTGGATTTAAGCCGTCACCCCGGTGAAAACCGGGGTCCAGTCAGTTCGTAATGCCTGGAAAAAACTGGATTCCGGCTTTCGCCGGAATGACCGAATAAATGACATTTGCAAGAGGCTCCTATGAAATTGCTTGTATCGGAAAATGAAGTTCAGAAGAAAGTTGGGAGCCTCGCCCGGAAAATTTCCAAAGATTTTTCAGGGAAAGAAGTTCTATTGGTGGGGGTTCTCAAAGGGGCCTTTATTTTTATGGCCGACCTGGCCCGCAAAATGACTGTGCCGGTTAAAATGGATTTTGTCCGCCTGGCCAGTTATGGTTCAGGAATCCGGTCATCGGGGAAAGTTAAATTCACCAAAGACCTGGAAACTTCCCTCCGGGGGAAAGACGTCCTTGTGGTGGAAGATATCATTGATACGGGAATTACCTTGAAGTATCTTGTGCGATGTCTTAAAGCGCGCCGGCCCAGTTCCCTGAAAGTGGTGGCCCTCCTCGATAAACCCGCAAGGAGGGAAGTGAACTTTCAGGCTGATTATGTCGGATTTCAAATCAACAATCATTTCGTGGTGGGGTATGGGCTGGATTGTGCGGAGGAACACCGGAATTTACGGGGAATTTATATTTTAAATTAGCGCTTCTTGCAAAAGTCACTTACTCCGTCATTCCGGCGAAAGCCGTCCGCCTCAGGCGGACAGAATTTCTTGAAAATCCTGGATTCCGGGTCGCGCTTCGCTTGCCCGGAATGACGATTTCCTCTACTTTTCAAGAGTTTTGCAAGAGCCTCAATAGAATTCAGAATTCAGAAGAGGCTCTTGCAAAAGTCCGCAATTTACCCTTCGACATGCTCAGGGTGAACGGGCTTAGGTTGAAATTATTTAGTTTTTCCGTTCGTGGTGAGCCCTTCGACTCACCGTTCGCCCTGAGGTTCTCGAAGGGTGAACGGTTCGCTCAGGACAAGCTTTGTCGAACCACAAAAAAATACTTTTGCAAGAGGCTCAGAATACAGAATAATATTTTGGGTATTTTTTTATTTTGACCTCTGGCCTCTTTTTTTAAAAAACCATGATTATTACTTGCCCAATATGCCTTATCAAATTTAACCTGGATGACGAGCGCATTCCCGAGGGGGGAGCGAAGGCCCGCTGTTCCAAGTGCCAGCATGTATTCCCGGTGCAAAAGCCCGCCCCGGGAGGAGAGACTTCTCCGCCCGCTGAAACTCCCTCCCCAATATTTGCCGAAGATTTTTCCCCAAGAACCCCGCGAAAAGTTGAAATGCCGCCGCGCAAGAAACCACCGCCCCGCCGTATTCCAGCGCTGGTTTTCCTTATCATCATGCTCGCTCTGGCAGGGGTGGGGTATGGGGGATACCTCGTTTGGAAAAGCCCTGAAGCAAAGAAAAAAATAGCCCTCAGCTTTTCTACCTTAAAGAAATACCTGGGTCTGGGCGGTGAGGCTGAAGGTTTCATCTCCCTGGAAAAAGTGCGCGGGTATTACCTGGACAACAAAAACTTGAACGGGATTTTCGTTATCGAAGGCCAGGCGGTCAATCAATGGAAAGAGCCTCGCAGTTTTATAAAAGTCAAGGGCACACTCCTTAACCCCAAAGGGGAGAAGGTGGAGGAAAAAACCAGCTTCTGCGGGAATATTCTTCTGGAAGAAGATTTAAAAATATTTACCCGGGATACGATTGAAAAAAGCCTTTCCTCCCAATTTGGCGAAACCTTTTCCAATGTAAACATCCAACCCGGAAAATCCGTTCCTTTCATGATCGTCTTTACCGGCTTCCATTCAAGGAGGACGGCTGGGCAACCCGATAAACAACCTGCGGCCAAGCCCGGCGCCGGCCCTTCAGGAATTACTGATTTTAGCGTGGAAGTGGTCAGTTCCCAGAAAGGATCCGGTGACAAAGGGCCATCACCCTCCTCCCGATAAAAGAATGGGCATTTTAGAGAAAGTGCAGGTAAACCTTCCTTTCCCCTTGCTCCTGCAAAACCTGAACGGCGTCCTGGAAATGGGGTTGCAGCCGGAGATTTATTTCAGCGGTAAAACTCTGGATAACTTAAAGAAGGAGGAAGTGGAAAAGGTATCCCGGAATTTAATTCAAAAAAATATTCCCGTAACGTTTCATGCTCCCTTCATGGACTTAAGCCCGGGGGCAGTGGATGATAAAATTCGCCAGGTCACGGTTTTCCGGTTCAATCAGGTTATGGACCTCGTTCCCTATTTTCATCCACGGGCCATCGTATTCCATCCCGGGTATGACCGCTTCCGATTCGACGACGATGTGGCCCTCTGGATTAAAAACAGCCTTTTGACCTGGAAGCCGCTTACGGAACGGGCGGAGGAGTTTTCCGTAAGGCTGGCCCTGGAAAATGTCTTCGAAGAAAACCCGTCAATCTTGAGGAAGCTCCTTAAAGCCATCGATTCTCTCTACCTGGGTTATTGTCTCGACGCCGGGCATGGCCACATTTTCTCGGAGGTGGCCATTTGGGAGTGGATCGAAGCCCTCGGTTCCCACCTAATTGAGGTTCATCTGCACGACAATCATCAAAAGGTAGATGAGCATCTTCCCATAGGCGATGGCCAGATCGACTTTGCAGAAATCTTTTCCTCCCTGCGCGCTAAAAATCTTCAGCCCATCTACACCATCGAACCCCACCTGGAGGAACACCTCTTACCCAGCCTGCGGGCCCTGGAGAAATACCTAAAGTAAAAGATTACCACAGAGAACGCCGAGACGAGATAAAAATTTCAAATTCCAAGCACCAAATCCCAAATTCCAAATTCCAAATAATTCCGAAATTCCAACACCGAATGACCGAAACCCCTTGGATGCCCATGTCAATGCCAATGGGCGAAGTTTGATGGCTTCGTAAAAAGTCCATCTGCGGCGTTGCGCTTCACCTTCGTCGTTGCGGCGTACCTTGTAAGTAGGCCTCACTCCTCAGGTTTTGCGCGCCTTGCATATGGAGCTTTTTACATTGCCATCCAAATTTTGACTTTTTACAAGACCATCAAGTTTGGAATTTAGAAAATTGGTTATTGGAATTTATTTGGTGCTTGGTGCTTGGAATTTGGTGCTTCAAGTAATACTCAGCGTGCTCTGCGGTGAGAAGGTTCTTCCAGGATGGCAGCGGCAAGCAGCGGGAACATGATCTCGTGGTGGCCGGTTATGTGAAACCCTTTGCCTCCTTCGAGGGTTGGGCGGCGGACAACGTTGGTCAAAGGGCGGTAATGGGGGATTATATCCATATTCATAGTGGTAAAATTTTTCACCTGGTAACCCAGGTTCCGCACCAGAGTCAAAGCTTTTAAAAATACCTCGGGTAAAATCACTGCCGATCCCAGGTTCAAATACACCCCCCCCTGAAGTTGAGAGACGACCGCGGCGAAAAGGCGAAAATCGAGGTGGCTTGCCCCGCCGATGGCCTCCCCGCAAGCGCTGGGGTGCATGTGGATGATGTCCGTGCCCACGGCCACGTGAACGGTCACGGGAATTCCCAGCCTAAATCCGGCGGCGGTGATGCTCATCTGGCGGTGGGGAAATTTTTGCCTTAAGATCATCTCACCCACGGAACGGCCGATCCCCCACCCCTTTCGCCAGCCCTCACTTATGGCCTCGTTGATCATCCGGCCTGTTTCTTCGGCCATGCCGAAGGCGCCCTGAGCAATCTTCGCGGAAACGTCTTCGGAAGTTTTTCCGGCGAAGGCCACCTCGAAGTCATGAATAATCCCGGCCCCGTTCATGGCCACGGCCCGCAGAATTCCCTTTTCCATAAGCTTGATAATCAAAGGATTTAGCCCCACCTTAATGGGATGAGCGCCCATGGCCAGGACCACGGGCTTGCCGTTTAGGCGGGCTTCTTTAATTCGCCCGACCGCCTCCTTAAAGTCCTTGGCAGCGAGAATAGGCGGAAGGGAATCGAGGAATTTTTTGAAAGAAGTCTCAGCGGAAACGGGCCGGGCAAAATCTTTTATGCTAACCAGGCTCTTCCTTTTCTTGAGGGAGTAAGTGTTGACTCCATCAAGGGACAGGGGTTGAAGGTTTTTTTTCATAGACAACCTCATTAAAAGAAAAATCCGAAACTTATCTGATTTAAGATTTCAGATTGAAGTTTTTGTAACACTTTAGCTCTTTGAAAAAAGCTGTTGTAAGGGCCAAGGAATTCCAGGGGCCGGGGGCCAGAGCGGAATGTTTGGAATCATAAGGCGATTATTTCTCCGAATATGGGGCGGACAACAACCCCCGCCTCCTCCGCAGGAAACAATCATTTGCCTTCGTGGCCAAGCGGAATCCCAACCGATGCTTCCGGCGCATTCCGCTCTAACCCCCGGCCCTTAATAAAGGCTTTTATACCATTTTATTCAAATCGCTAAACTGATACCAATTTTTTTATTCTCAGCTCGCTCTGCGGTGAAAAAATTTTATGCGGGATATTGAAACAGCATCCAGTCCACCATCTCACAGAGTACATGACCGATGGTGATGTGCACCTCCTGTATTCGAGGAGTGCTCGGCGAATCCACGATTAGAGAAATGTTCGTTAATTTCGCCAGATCGCCTCCTTCGCCTCCGGTTATGGCCACGGTCTTCAGGCCCATTTCTCTGGCCACTTTGACTGCTTTAATAACATTCGCGGCCGTCCCGCTGGTGGAAATGCCGATAGCCACATCGCCCTCTCTCCCCAGGGCTTTCACCTGTTTGGCAAAAGAATCGATATACCCATAATCGTTGGCTATGCTGGTTAAGATCGAGGTGTCTGTGGTAAGAGCGATGGCTGGCAACGGCGGCCGTTCGATCTGGTAGCGGTTGACGAACTCGGCGGCGATGTGTTGAGCGTCGGCCGCGCTGCCGCCGTTACCGAACAGGAGAACTTTATTCCCGGCCTTAAAAGCCTCCACGATCATCTTGACGACCTGGCTAAGAATCTCGGCATTCTGCCGGATGAAGCGCACTTTTAAATCCGCACTTTCCCGGAAAGCCTGGACAATTTCATCTTTCATCCTTGATCTCCCGTTATGTAGGTTTCAATTTAAGAGACTAAGCTTTTTCAGCGACTGCGCGCGGAAAAAGTGGCTCGCCTCAGGCGGGCAGCGAAAAGTCCTGAAATCCCCCCTAACCCCCCTTTGGCAAAGGGGGGATATATCGGCAGACATTTCCTTCTTACAAACATGTTTGTATTAATAAGGCGCTAAGCGCCTAATTTGAAACTCGAAACTTTTCATTTAATAATCTCATTCACCCTTTCCTGCATCCGGCGCAAGGTTTGTTCGTCGAAGGGCTGCACGCTTGTCAAATTTTTATCCAGCGTATGCCGGGGATTAAAATTTTGCAGGGTGTATCGTCTGGCTCCCTGGATTCTCCGGGCTAAGTCATAGATCTCCTCTTCTTCAATCAATGCCGGAACGAGAGTGGTGCGAAATTCATGATCCACTTTGCCTTTAAGAAGAATCTGGATGCTTGACTGAATTCGGGCTATTAAATCTTCCCCTAAGGGAACGCCGGCGACGCGGGCATAGCGGGCAGCTTGCAAAGGGGCCTTAAGATCCAGGGCCACGTAGTCCAGCAGACCTTCAGCAATCAGGTTTTGCAGAATTTCGGGGCGCGTGCCATTGGTGTCCAGCTTAATGCCCAGGGAAACGCCGGAAGGAGCCAGACCAGTAGCGGATTTCAGATCACGGATCAAAGAGGGGAGCCAGGGGTGGAGGGTGGGCTCCCCGCCCGTCAAGCAGACCCCATCGATCCATCCCCGGCGTTCCCGCAGTCTTTCCACGATTTCCCTCAGGGGAAAGTCCGGGTATTTCTCCGGCGTAAGGACCAGCTCATGATTATGGCAGTAAAGGCAACGGAAATCGCAGAATGGAAGGAAAAGAACAGCAACCACCTTTCCCGGGCAGTCCGAGAAAGAGGTCTCGATAAAGCCTTTAATGGGATAGTCCATAAGCAGCCATCAGTTTTCAGCACTCAGCTTTCAGCTTCCATCGGACGATTTATTTTAGCTGACTGCTGAGGGCTGTTTGCTGAATGCTGTTAAGTAATTCTTGATGCGGATCGCCCCGGTCATGGAAGAGGAGTCATCCAGCACTAAGATGGGGAGCTGGGTTTCGGCCAGGCTGACCAGCTCATGCCAGGCCAGGTGAGCCAGGGAATCGGGATTTTCCGGACCGAGAATTTCCACTTTTACCCCCAATTTTTTCAGGTCCACGCTCTTCTTCACGTACTCGCACTTCTCACAGCCTTCCTTGGTAAAGAGCGTCATTCCCCCACCTCCTTAAATTCGACAGGACGCAGATTTTCGCAGATTCACGCAGAAATGGCCTTAAGGCCCAAGGCGTTAGGCGTATGGGCTTTTAAATCCTGAAAATCTGCGTTAATCCGCGTCCCCAAAATATTTATTCAAACCTTAAATACGCAAACCGGCCGGCTTGGGCAGTTTTTCCTGTCGGGGCCTTTGTCCTTCGCTTCTCGCCTCCGGAAGTTCATTTTCAGAGAAATATCTTTGGTTGCGGAAACGGTCGTGCAACTCTCCCAGCTTCCCTTTGTTCCAGCTGGAAATCTTTGTGAAATAACCGGTGATGCGGGTTATGCCTTCGATTTGAGTCGAACCGCAATAAGAACATTTGTCGGCAAGGCCGCGGGCTGTCCGCCCGCAATCGGTGCAGGCCGTAAATTCCGGCGAGAAAGCGATCTGGTCATTCTGGGAATGGCGAAAGGTTTTGATCACGAAATTGGCCAGGGACTCTTTGGAAGGGCGGGCTTCTCCCAGCCAGAGGTGGGTCAGGGCTCCAGCCTCGATCAAAGGATGAAATAGCCCTTCCTTGCGCACCCGGTCGATCGGGTTTACGACCGAGCCTACGTTAAGGTAAGTAGAATTGCTGTAGTACACCTCTCCCCGGGAAATGTCCCCTTTGACCACATAGCCCGAGCGGGGGGAAAAGTCCCTGAGGTCCAGCTTGGCAAAGCGGTAGGCCGTGGACTCGGCCGGGGTCTGTTCCAGGACAAAGCGCATGTTATATTTCTGGCTCATCCTTTCCGCCAGGAGCTTCATGTAGGCTATTACCTTCAGGCCGAATTTCAGGATGTCGTCTGATTCATGAAGCTCTTTGCCCCGGTGCACCTGAATCATCTCATTTAAGCCCACCATGCCAATCAGATTGGTCACCCGGTGCATGCGCAAATAAGGCGAACCGTCTTTATTCATGGTCAAAAGGGCCAGCGGTCCATTATCTCCCAGGGCCAACAGACGTTCCAGAAAAGCCTTCTTCTCCAGGTGGGCCCGCACGGCCTTGTTAAACACCTCGGAGATCCTGGCGTAAAGCCTGGTATCATCACCGCCGCATTGATAGGCGATGCGCGGGAGATTCAAGGTGACATTCTGCAGGGCGCAGTAACGCATGCGCCAGGGTTGTTTGGCGTCTTCCAGGTCGGACTGTTCCAGTTTGAAACTCAAGCGGCAGCATTCGGAAACTTTGGCCGTGTTTCCCCGGTCGAAGACAAAGTAGGTGTTGCCCTTCTCAGCGGCTATGTCGCAGATGTGCATCAGGAAATCCAGGTGGCCAGGTGTTTGAAAAAATTTTTCGGTAATGTGCACCAGGGGCTTGGGAAAGAAGAATGGCCGGCCCACGGCGTCTCCTTCGCGGTAAACGTCGAAGAGCGCCCAGACAAACCTCTGAGCCTGGCTTTCGTATTCGGCATAGGTTTTCCCGGTGAACTCTCCGCCGGGCCCGATGGCCAGCACATTTTCGAAATGTTTGGGAACCTCCCAATAGAGATTGATGTCCGTAAAAATGGCCTGCCCGCCCCGGGCCACGGCTTGCTGGGAAAATTCATAGATGAGCATCTGGGCCAACTGATGCACTTCCCGGTCGCTCAGGCCTTCGAGGTAGGGGGCAAAGAAAAGGTTGACGGCATCCCAGCCGATGGCTCCGGCAAAGTTGCTCTGCAGGGCCGCGGCAAACTTGACCATGTGGGCCAGTAGCACTTCGGGATGCTTGGCTGGCTTGGCCATGGAAAGGGAATTGGGCAGGTTGAGGCCGAACTTCTTGATGTACTCTAACGACTGCCCGGAGCAGTACGGGCGGTCGATGAACCCCAAGTCATGGAGGTGCAGGTCTCCCCGCATGTGGGCGTCGCCGATCTCCTGGGAGAAGACGTTAAGCAGGGCATATTCCTTCTTGATCCGCTCGGCCAAGGTGAGGTTGGTGGCCTCAGGGCCGTGGGGAACGTTAGCGTTTTCCCGGTTGGGATGGAGGATGAGCTGATCCACGTCATAGAGCGGAACCCCCAGGCGGGTGTGCATCTTGCGGGCTTCCTCCAGGCCGTACTCGATCAGTTTGGCATCCACCAGCTCCCGAATCAACGGGGATGTGACGAGGGAAATCTTGGAAGTGATTATCTGGTCTTCCACCTCGCGGCTGATCCGCTCGGCCGTGTCCCTATCAATGGTTGTCTCCCTGAGGAGGGCATCTACAATTCGCTGCCGGTTCCAGTCGGAAAGCGTCTCGCTGGAAGTGCGCACGAATAGGGCCATATCTGTGGTCTCATTCCCCTTGCCCTCTGATAAGCCCCGGATGCCCGTTTCCTGGGAAAGAAGGGCCTGCCTGTCAGGACGCGCCTGAAGGTCGACAGATCCCATGCACTGACCTCCTTTAAAAAGTAGCAAATATTGTATAGAAGGTTTTTTCTACCACTATATATTGTGTTCGTCAAGAAAAAAATGAGGGCTATCTGAAAAAAGTTTTATGGGGAGGGGGGTATTTATTCCCGCAAGTGCATAACCCATTAAAAAACAAGAGAAAATATGGAACAACAGGGCTCGCCGAGAAATTTCCTAACCCTTCAGTCACGAGTGCCTATGACAGGAATATCGGAGGAATTAACCCTGGCCAAGATTCTGTTTTGGCCGGGGGGCCAGACCGGTACGCGCCGGAAGCATCGGCCGGGATATCTCTGTTCATGGTGTCCTCACTCTACCTCCGCCGGAGGAGGCGGAAGGCGTCAGCCCCGCCCCATCCACGGAGAAATCAGCGCCTCATGATTCCCAGCGGACTGGGCTGGCCCCCCGGCCATGGGCACCCTTGGCTTTTACGCCGAACCTTTCCTCCTCCGACCTTGGCCACCCACCCGTGACTGAAGGGTTACTTTCAGCGAAGTCCCTCGGCAATCTTTACCGTGAGATCTCCCAATAAATTCGTATAACTTCCTAATTCGTTGTCATACCAGCCGTAAACAACGGCCTGGGTGACCGGAATTTCCGCCACGCAAGAAGCTCCCTCTTTAAAGGCTCCCTGGGACAATCCCGGTATCTTCGATAGATCAACGCAAATGTGCGCGGTTCGCGTATGCGTCTCAGTCCCCTCTATAATGGCGGCTGCGCAAGGAGTGCCGATGATGTCGGAAGAGACGTTCTGGCGCTCGGTGAAAAGCAGGTACTTGCTCATGTAGGTCTCGGAGGCTTTCCGGTAAACCTGATTTACCGTTCCCCGGTTGATCGGCTGCTCCATGCTTTCATCCTGAATGTTCAGAACCAAGATAATCAATGAGCCGGTGCTCGTGGGAATGCGCACGGACTCGGAAATGAACCCGATGCGTTTCATCTCCGGAATAACCAGGGCCAGGGCCTTAGCTGCCCCCGTGGAGGTGAGGATGATATTGTTCATGATCGAACGGTTTTTCCTCAGGTCATCCGCTCTGGGGTCAGGAAGGCGGTCCAACACTTCCTGAGACCCGGTGGCCGCATGCACGGTCACCATCGAGGCGCTTAAGATCTTATCCGCGCCGAAATAATCCAGCAGGGGTTTTACCATAAAAGCCAGGCAGGTGGTAGTGCAGGAGGCGGCCGAAACCATGCGGTGCTTAATGGGTTCATATTGGTCGTCATTTATCCCCATAACCATGGTTACGGCGTCCACGGGCATGGCCAGGGATTTATCCTTGATTTTAAACGGAGCCGAGACGATGACCTTTTCAGCTCCAGCCAGGAGATGCCCCTGGATCGAGCCATTTTTATGATCCGGCGGCGCCGTGGGATCCAAAAAATTTCCCGTGGTATCCACAATAAGCGGAACCCCCAGGTTTTTCCAGGGGAGCTCCTTCGGATTCCGGTCCTGGCGCAGGATGGTCACGGGAGTCCCGTTTACCTCGAAAGTCCCGTGTTCTTCATTCAAGTTCTCTATGACCCGGCCGGCTTTGTGCCCGTATAGGTACTGACCCAAATATCCATAAGTGCTGTCCCGTTCGATGTAGCTGGCAATGTCTTCCAGACCTTTTCCGGCTTCCCGTCCCAGGTTGATAACCAGCCCTGAAAAATAACCCCGGGCAACCTGATGCCAGACAGTGAGTTTTCCGATCCGGCCCAGGCCATTGATCCCTAATTTTAGCGGGCTCTTTTCCCCTTCTCTCACCGTAAGATAATCCGGCATGGCAGCACCTCCCTAAATTCGTTACCCGCTTACTGCGCAAATCTGCGTCCTATGTGGGCAGGAACGGGTTCTTACATCAGGATGGGGTAAGGATCCCCTTCGGCTTTAATCTCATGCCTTCCCGAATAAACCAGGCCTTTTCTTCCATCCAGACCGATGTAATCCCCTCTTTTCACCTCTGTGCGGTTGATCAGAAAAAGGCCCTCATTTTCCAAAACCATTAGGTTGCGGCAACCCACGACCGCAGCCTTATCCAGCTCGAAAGCAACGATGGCCGCATGGGAGGTCTGCCCTCCTTTGGCTGTCAGCAGGCCTTCGGTAAGGGAAATCTCCTTGATGTCCTCCGGGACAGTATCCGAACGGACCAAAATAAGCGGTGTGCCCGGCTCTTCCCGGCGCAGGCGCTGGATGTCTTCCAGGGTGAACACGACCCGCCCGCAGAGAGCCCCTCCGCTAACCCCGATTCCTTTACCGATCAAACTTTCCTGCAGCACAGGCGAAGGAAAGAATACCTCAAATTTTTCCCTTTTTGAAGATACCATGTCCCTGGTCTGCAGGATATACAGGCCGTTCTCATCGGGACTTTCGTAGGTAAATTCGACTTCCTGGGGATTCCACTTTTTATCGTAAACCAGGCTTTTGGTTATCTCAAAAAGCCGCCGGTATATTTCCGGAAATTTTTCTTCCAGGTCCTCTTCTCTTCCTTCCAATTCCCTCTGTTCCTTGGAAATTGGGTAGGTCGAAACCAGGCCTCCGACAATGTCTTCTCCCTGATTGCCGGCAGTGAAATCCCCCCATAAGGCCACCCGCCTGATTTTGCGGTAGGGATGCGCCGTAAAAACCACGCCGCTCCCGGAGGAGAGGCCGAGGTTGCCAAAAACCATGGCCTGCACGATGACCGCAGTTCCCCAGGAATCCGCAATGCCCATTATATCCCGGTACTGTTTAGCGTTAGTGGAATTCCAGGAATTAAGGACCTGGTTGATGGCCACCTGGAGCTGGGCCCGGGGATCTTCGTAAAGGGTAATTTGCCTTTCTTCCACTGCCCGCCGGTAGGCCAGGGCCAGTTCTTTCATCTCCTTCCCGGAAAATTGCCTTTTCTTCTCCACTTCATACCTAACTTTAAACTTGCGCATGATATCGTTGAAGACTTCCCGCTCCATGCCGTAAGACATGCCCCAGGACTGGATGAACCGGCGGTAATTGTCCCAGGCAAACCAGGCTTCCCCTGTGGACCGGATCAAACCTTCCAGGATTTCTTCGTTCATGCCCACGTTCAGAAGAGTGGCCATCATCCCGGGCATGGAGACGGTCGAACCGCTGCGCACGGCCAGGAGTAAGGGGCGAGCGGGGTTGCCGTATTCCCGTCCCGTGGCCTTTTCGATCTGCTTAAGGCCGGCGCGAATCTCCCTTTCAAAATGGTCATGGGCGTGCTTGAACTGCTCGATGATCCGCAAACAACGGAAGACCTCCGTGGTCAGGATAAAGCCCGGAGGAACCGGAATCCCTTCGGAAGCCAGCACGGCTAAATTGTATCCCTTGCTCCCCAGGTGGATCAGGTCATTGGTCAGGCGGTTCGGATGGTAGATCGAACAGCAGACTTTTTTAGGGTCATAGGTCATCAGCAGGTCCAGGTCGGCCTCGTTCAAAGTTTCTTTCTGCTCGGAGAGGGTTTGTTGAATCCTGGCCAGGAAATTATCCAGGTATTGCAGGCCAAAGGTGCTGGAGATCAGGTCGCGGATAAACCTTTCACCGATCTGATAAACGAATTCCGTAGGCCCCGTCTCTTCGCCGGCAGAGAAGAGATACTTGGGAAGGATGTTCTTTTTGCCCATCTGCAGGATTAAGTCGGTCATGTTGTTTTTGTGGGCGTTTACGTAATAAACCGAGAGGATGTCCTTCACCCCTTCGGAAAATCCCCGGAAGATATCCAGATACTGGGTAAAGCCGAACCGCTTGATCTCCAGGGATTTTTCCAGAAGCTTCATGTGGGTTTCCAGGCGGTGGGAGGAGATTCCGTCCAACTGCATGGCCCGGAAGACATAATGGATGCACTGGATTATCTCAAAGAAAGTGGCCCGGGTGATGAAAGATAAATCAAGAGAGTCGATCAGCCTTTCCAGATAGATATTGGCCAGGTTTTCTAAGCGGAAGGTCAGGCTTAAGGCGTCGAACTTCTTCTCCCGGTACCGGCCGTACATGGAGGGAATATCCACGGCAATGTGCCGCTTGCGGTAAATATCCTCCCGGGCCTCAAACCGCTCAGGCGATATGATGATTTTTTTCAGCTCCTCTAAGTAACTCAACAGATGATCCAGGCATTCCCGGGTATTATTCCTCTCCAGGGTTTTCTGGATCTCATCCAACCCTTCGAAACCCCAGCGGGAAGCTTCCTGAAGATGGTAGTTGATTTCCTGGAAACCCAGGTTGTATTTCTGATTGACCAAACGGTATATTTTAAGCAGCAGGGCTACCCGGTTTTTTTCGGCCTCGGAGACGAGGTTCATCCCAGCCATAAGGGTTTCAGTCTCTGATTCCGTCAGCCGCAGGAGGTCCTTCTCTCCGGTGAATCTCTTTTGCGCGAGGATTTTTTGCAGGATCAGGTGAACTTCATCGATGTAAGGGCCCTGGGCATTAAGCTTCTCGAAGATTTCTGGAGGGAGAAAATTTCTCAGGCCGCTTTTATCTTTCAGGCGCCAGAAGCGGAATATCTCCCGGATAAAATTCTCGATCAGGTTGCTGCTCTCCACATGACTTTGCTTGCGCAGGAAATGAATCAGGGGGTCCTTGCGGCGGGTAATTTCGTCGATTTCCGTGGTCTCGTCCCTGAGCCGGCCTTCCGCCCCGATTTCGTTGAAGTAAACCGGCAGCAATTTGGTTAGCTGTTTGATCAGGTTGTAAACCGGCTCGATGTCGGCGTTGAGCAGTTTGGTGACTTCTTTCTGGAAAAGGTCGGTGTCTTTGATGCAAGTGCCCCCTAATTTCAGATTGATGATCAGGGCCGAAAGCAGGGTGCTGCACCATTTGGGGTTGCGTCCAATTATGTCCAGCCAGACCCGCACGTTGGTCAGGTGGCAAGGGTTACAGATCAGCTGCCAGTTAGAATTGACTCCCTGGACAGCCGGGTACTGAAAACCAAAATGCAGAACCTGTTCCAAAAAAACTTCCACCAGGGGGCTGTACCCCCGGTTAAAAACCTCCGCTCCGATGGTCTGGATGCACTGCAAAGCCGTTTCCGGATATTTTTCCACGCTGGACTTGAGCAAAGAAAAAGTCCTTAGCAAAAATTCCTGCATCCGCTCGGGAGGCTCCTGGCGGATCCGTTCTACAATGGTATAATTGATTTCCCGCAGGGTTTCTTCATGGATGTCCTGGAGTCCCTTGATCTCCATGATTTTGAAGAGAGCCAGGATTTTCCGGTCTTTGGCCGGTTGTTCATCAATCTCTCTTCGGGCTTTTACGGGAGGGCCGCTCAAACAATAGGGAATCTCCTTGTAGGCCCGGACGATCTCCAGATACCCCGGCCGCGTGAGGAGGCTGCGCAGGGTCTCACTGGAACCATCCCCGGAAGAAAACTTGTCTAAATCGGCCAGGAATTCCCTGAGGCGCTGATGGGAAATTTTCCCGGAGATGTGGAGTTCTTCCTTATCAACGCGGGTGGGAACGCCCTTTTCCTGCCCGAACCAAAGGCAGGGATCATCTTCCTTAAGCCAGTATCCATAAGCCGCCCGCAGGCTGCGGACCAGCAGGCTGTTGAATTCGCTTAGCTCTGAATCTTCCGGCAACTGGCGCAGCAGTATCTGTCCTATCCTCTTCAGGGAAATGTGGCTGGAGGCTAAGGAAAAAAAATGTTTTTCCGGGAGGGAGAAGAGACGTTGAAAACAGGCGCGCAGAACCGGCATGATTTTTTCCAGGTTCTCCCCGTTAATTTCGCTTGCGATCTTTTCCGCATAACTTAAGAGATAATCGACTGCTTTGGCTTCGAGGGTCTCCTGACCCGAATTCACCAGAGCTTCCCAGAAAACGTCGATAACTACGGTAATGGCTTGCGGCCCCCGCGGATGGCGCGCATAAGCCGCGAAATGCTTCAGAGCGAAGGCCCGCATTTCCGGGAGGATGATTTCCCAATTTTTAAAAGGATGGTTTAATTCGAAAAGGAGAGCGTCAACGGTCTTCTGGATTCCCCGGTAACCCTGCACCGCCTCCTGCAGGACTTTGTATTTAGGATCAATGGCCACCTGCTCAACCGCGGTTTCTTCCAGGTTTATGCGCAGAGCATCCGATTCCAGGATCCCCAGAGGGAGCTCCGGGGAGCGCCGTTCTCGCTCAGCTTCTTTCGGAAGACGGTTGATGGCCACTCAGCAGACTCCGCCTTTTACACGGGCTTTTCCGCATCCATATGGAGAATGAGGTCCAGGACCCGGTTGGAATAGCCCCATTCGTTATCGTACCAGGCCAGCACTTTCACCATATCCCCGATGGCCTTGGTGGAGGAACCATCCACGATAGCGGAGCGGGCATCTCCCTGGAAATCAATGGAGACCAGCGGTTCTTCAGTATAGCCCAGGAAGCGGTTGGCAGCATCTTTGAGGGCCTGGTTCACTTCCTGGATGCTGGCTTCCTGCTCAATCTCCATGACTAGGTCCACTAAGGAAACATTGGGAGTGGGCACCCGCACAGCCAGCCCGTCAAACTTTCCCTTCAATTCCGGGATCACCAGGGCCACGGCCGAGGCCGCCCCTGTTTTGGTGGGTATCATGGAAAGGGCCGCGGCCCGCGCTCTCCTCAAGTCGCTGTGGGGAAAATCGAGGATGCGCTGGTCATTGGTGTAAGAGTGTATCGTGGTCATGATTCCCCGGCGAATGCCGAATTTATCCAGGATGACTTTGGCGATCGGAGCCAGGCAATTCGTTGTGCAGGAGGCATTGGAAACGATGTGGTGCTCGTAGGGGTTGTAGTCATACTCGTTAACTCCCATCACCACGGTGACGTCTTCGCCCTTGGCCGGCGCGGTGATGATCACCTTGCGCGCTCCGGCATCCAGATGACCCCTGGCCCGCTTGGCTTCGGTGAAGATGCCGGTCGATTCCACCACGTACTCTACGGACAGGTCCCTCCAGGGAATCTGCGCCGGGTCTTTGATGGCGGTTATGACCACATCTTTTCCGTTAATCATTAGGCCCTTCTCCTGAAGCTTTACTTCCATGTTCAGACGCCCCATGATGGAGTCGTATTTCAGCAGATGGGCCAGGGTGGAATTATCTGTCAGGTCGTTGATGGCCACAATTTCAATTTCCGAAAAGCTCTCGGCCTTCAAAGCGGCGCGCATCACGCTCCGGCCAATTCTCCCAAATCCGTTGATGCCAACCCGAATAGACATGTAGGCCCCCTTTCTAAAAGGCAAGGTCTGAAGCCGTTTCTTCCCTTTCCTCTGTATTATACAGAGGTCGCTTTAGCCAATGTCATACAGATTAAAAATAACATCAACTTTTCCCTTTGTCAAAACCTTTCCCAAAAAAGCTTGCTTCCCTTCACTTTACAAAATCCTATTCGTGGCCCGGGGTTCGGGGCGATGAGCGCGGGCAGCACTGGCATATAGATTTCGGAATTTTGTAACACTTTAGCCCTTTGAAAAAAGGTGTGTTGTAAAGGCCAAGGAATTCCAGGGGCCGGGGGCCAGAGTGGAATCCGCCTTAGGCGGAGAATCATAAGACGCTGATTTCTCCGCATATGGGGCGGGCAAGAACCCCCGCCTCCTCCGGAGGAAAAGATCTTCTGTCTTCGTGGCCAAGCGGAAACCCAACCGATGCTTCCGGCGCGTTCCGCTCTAACCCCCGGCCCTTAACAAAGGCTTTTATACCCTTTTTCAAGTCGCTAAACTGTTACAGGAGGCGATACAAAATTTGCGATTGACAGCAGGATATCGGCAAAGATATTATGCAAATCTCTTTTCATATTTCATGAATCCATGCGGAGGATTATTTATGCGTAGCGATCTAATGAAGAAGGGATTGGAGAAAGCTCCCCACCGTTCTCTCTTTAAGGCCATGGGCTTTACGGACGAAGAAATTCGACGGCCGATGGTGGGCATCGCCAACTCAGCCAATGAAATCATCCCCGGCCACATTCACCTGGATAAGATCGTCGAAGCCGTTAAAACCGGCGTACGCCTGGCCGGAGGAACGCCGGTGGAGTTCTGCACCATAGGCGTATGCGACGGCATCGCCATGAACCATGAGGGGATGAAATATTCCCTGGCCAGCCGGGAGCTGATTGCCGATTCCGTAGAAGTCATGGCCATTGCCCATCCTTTCGATGCCCTGGTCCTGGTTCCCAACTGCGACAAGATCGTTCCCGGAATGCTTATGGCCGCCATGCGCTTAAACATCCCATCTATTGTGATCAGCGGCGGACCCATGCTGGCCGGAAAATTTGGGGAGAAAGAAGTGGATTTGATCAGTGTGTTCGAAGGCGTGGGCCTGGTGGTCCGCGGCGAATGGACCGAAGCCGACTTGAAAGATTTGGAAGATTGCGCCTGCCCGGGTTGCGGCTCCTGCGCAGGCATGTTTACAGCCAATTCTATGAATTGCCTGTCAGAGGCCCTGGGCCTGGCTCTTCCCGGAAACGGAACCATTCCGGCTGTAATGGCGGCCCGCATCCGGCTGGCCAAAATGGCCGGGATGAAAGTTATTAAGCTTTGGAAGAAGAACATCCGCCCGGGCGACATTGCCACCCTCGAGGCCTTCCAGAATGCCATGGCTGTGGACATGGCCCTGGGCTGTTCCACGAACACGGTTTTGCACCTCCCGGCTATCGCCCATGAGGCCGGAATTAATTTAAACCTGGACCTCTTCAATACCGTGAGTAACAAGACCCCTCACCTTTGCCATCTCAGTCCCGCAGGCTCTCATCACATACAGGATCTGGATGCTGCCGGAGGCGTTCCGGCGGTTATGGCCGAATTAACCAAGTTAGGGGAGATCGATAAAACGGTTATGACGGCCACAGGTAAAAACCTCGGCCAGAATTTAAAAGGGGTGAAAGTCAAGGATTATCGAGTGATTCGGCCAATCAGCGACCCATACCATAAAGAAGGGGGCATTGCCATCCTGAGGGGGAACCTGGCTCCTTACGGGGCTGTGGTTAAACAGTCAGCCGTTGCCCCCGAAATGATGGTTAATGAGGGTACGGCTATTATCTTCGAGTCCGAAGAAGAAACCATGGAAGCTATTCTCAAGGGAAAGGTAAAACCGGGCCACATAGTGGTTGTGCGATACGAGGGCCCTAAGGGCGGTCCGGGGATGCGGGAGATGCTCTCTCCTACTTCAGCGATCGTCGGCATGGGTCTGGATAAAGATGTAGCCCTGATTACTGACGGAAGATTCAGCGGCGGCTCCCGCGGCGCAGCCATCGGACACATTTCTCCGGAAGCTGCCGAAGGGGGTTTGATCGCTCTGGTAAAAAACGGGGACCGCATCTCCATCAATATTCCCAAGAGAAATCTAACTTTGCTGGTTGGCGAGGAAGAGATCAGGAAAAGAAAGAAAAATTGGAAACAACCGGAGCCAAAAATCAAATCCGGCTATGTTGCCCGTTATGCTCAGATGGTCACCTCAGCGGGCACCGGGGCTGTTTTTAAAGAGAAATTTTGATGAATTCGTAAAAAAGTATTTTTTGCCACCGGGGACACAGAGATCACAGAGCAATAACTAAAATTTTAGAACAAAAAAACCTGATGGTTTCGTAAAAAGTCAAAAAGCCACTTTCCCCGTCATTCCGGCGAAAGCCGGAATCCAGTAATTTTGATGATCTCGTAAAAAGTCCAACCACATGTCATTGCGAAGAGCGTAGCGACTAAACAATCTCATGAAATCAAGCACTTACGAAATACGAGATTGCCTCGCTCCGCTCGCAATGACCACTTTTGGGACTTTTTACGACTCCATCATTGTTAAGTGCTTATAAATATCCTGGACTCCGATTTTCACCGGAGAGACGACTTTTTACGAGATCATCACCTTTTTTTACAAAAACTTGCATTTTTTTCTTGACAAGTTTTTTTTATTGGCATAATCTATAGAAAAATAGATTTAGATTTATTTGTAGATTTATATTTCTCAGAGTTACTTATTTGACTGGCTTACGCTCCTCTGGAGACTGCCTATGAGGACTTCCGATATACTAAAAAAACTTAATATTCCAAGGCATAAGCTTTATTACCTGGAACAAAAAGGGTATATCAAGCCGAAACGGATTCCTATGGGAGAGCTTGAAACCAGGGAATACAGCGAAGAAGATTTTAAAAGACTCGAACTGATCTGGAAATATTTGCAGAATGGCTTCAAACACAAGATTGCCTACCAGAAAGCAATGGAAGAACTGCAAAGTCCAAAACTTGACCTTGAGAGGGGATCATGAGCGTCGCTGGCAGTATTGTGCTCCCAAGGGAGCCAATGAAAATGGTGATAGGCGCAGAGGCCATACTTTCTGCAGAGGAGGAGTATCAACCCAACCCATGGAAAGAGGCCACCAACGAGGAATGGGAAGACTGGCGGTGGCAATTAAAACATCGGGTTACCAGAGCGGAGCAGCTTAAATTAATCTTAAATCTCAGCCAGGAAGAAATTGCGGCCATTGAAGTTTCCAAAGGCAGAATGGCTACAGCTATAACCCCTTATTTTGCTAAATTAATGGACCGCAATGATTCCAACTGCCCCATCCGCCGGCAGGCCATTCCCACCCTGGAGGAATTCCACTTTTCCCCCCATGACCTTTTTGATCCCTGCGCAGAAGATGAAAATTCCCCGGTCCACGGCCTAGTCCACCGGTATCCGGACCGCGTGCTCCTCCTGGTTACGGATAAATGCGCGGTTTACTGCCGGTACTGCACACGCCGCCGGATGGTGGGTTCCAGCGAAAACTGCATTACCGAAGCGAAGCTTGATGAAGCAATATCCTACATCCAGGCCACCAAGAAGATTCGGGATGTTTTAATCTCGGGTGGCGATCCCCTGCTCTTAGAAGACGACCATCTTGAAGGAATCATTGCCAAAGTGAGAAGGATTCCCCATGTGGAGATCATCCGCATCGGCACCCGGGTGCCGGTAACTCTTCCCCAGAGAATTACCCCCTCGCTAACTGGGATATTGAAGAAATACCATCCGCTCTGGATGAGCATTCATTTCAGCCACCCCAAGGAGATCACTAAGGAAGTTCGCCGGGCCTGCGCCCTGCTATCTGAGGCAGGCGTTCCCTTAGGAAGCCAGACCGTTCTTCTGCGGAGGATCAACGACCGTTCTGTGGTCATGAAGCGCCTGATGCACGAACTGTTGAAGATCCGTGTCCGTCCCTACTACATATATCAATGCGACCTGGCTATGGGCACTGAGCATTTCCGCACCCCCATTGCTGTAGGAATTAATATCATCGAAAAATTACGCGGGCATACCACCGGCTATGCGGTTCCCAGTTTTGTCATAGACGCCCCGGGCGGCGGCGGCAAGATTCCGGTGGGCCCCACGTACCTGATTTCCCAGGATAAAGGAAAGATGGTCCTGCGCAACTATCAGGGTAAGGTTTTTGAATATCAGGAACCCCAGAGTTAGGGGGCCTGAAAACAAAGCGCAGGGAATAAGAAAGCCCTCTTAAAATGCAAGAGGGCTTTCTTATTTATTGGCCTTTTTCTTAAGAGCCAGCTCGATGACTTCGTCCATACGCTTAACGAAGTGAAACTTTAAGTCTTTCTTTACCTGCTCAGAAACTTCATCCAGATCCTTCTCGTTCTTCTTGGGCAGGATAACCGTGGCGATGCCGGCCCGTCTGGCTGCCAGCACTTTCTCTTTAATCCCGCCCACCGGAAGGACCAGTCCCCTAAGAGTTATCTCGCCGGTCATGGCCACATCGCTGCGCACGGGCCTTCCGGTGAGCAGGGAGGTGAGGGCTGTAAGCATGGTCACGCCTGCAGACGGCCCATCTTTGGGAATGGCTCCGGAAGGAACATGTATATGGATGTCGCTGCTGTCGAAGAAGTTTTCCGGAATTTTCCAGGCTTTGGCCCTGGTGCGCACGTAACTCAGGGCGGCCTGGGCTGATTCCTTCATTACGTCCCCTAATTGACCGGTAAGGGAAAATCCTTTACGCCCTTTCATGCGCGTGGCCTCGATAAAAAGGATGTCTCCCCCCGTAGGAGTCCAGGCCAGGCCTGTGGCCACACCCGGTTCCGAAGTGCGTTCCGCGACCTCCGAGAAAAATTTAACGGGCCCGAGGTAAGAGGACAGGCCCTCGGCATCGATGACCGTGAGGATTTCCCGGCCTTCAGCCACGCGCCTGGCCACTCCCCGGCAGACGTTGGCGATCTCCCGTTCCAGGTTGCGCACTCCTGCTTCCCGGGTGTATTCGAGAGCAATGCGCCCGAGAGCCCCGTCTTCGAATCTTATGTCCCGCTCCGAAAGGCCGTGGGCCTCGATTTGTTTAGGAACCAGATAATCCCTGGCAATCTTCAACTTCTCTTCTTCCGTATATCCCGGAAGATCCAGAACCTCCATCCGGTCCCTAAGCGCCGGAGGAATCGGATCCAGGATGTTGGCCGTGGTAATGAACATGACTTTGCTGAGGTCGAAAGGCACGTCGAGATAATGATCGGAAAAGGCGTAATTCTGCTCGGGATCCAAAACCTCCAGCAAGGCAGCCGAGGGGTCGCCGCGAAAATCCATCCCTAACTTATCGATCTCATCGAGCATGAAAACCGGGTTATTCGAGCTGGCCTTGCGCATTCCCTGAATTATCCTCCCGGGGAGAGCGCCGACGTAGGTGCGGCGATGGCCGCGGATCTCCGCTTCATCACGCACGCCGCCCAGGGACATGCGGATGAACTTACGTCCCAGGGCTTTGGCGATGGACTTTCCCACAGAAGTCTTGCCAGTCCCTGGAGGCCCGACAAAACAGAGGATGGGACCCTTCATGTCGGCTTTGAGCTTGCGCACCGATAGATATTCCAGGATACGTCTCTTCACCTTCTCCAGGTCGTAGTGGTCTTCATCCAGAACTTTCTGGGCCTGGATAATCTCCAGGTTGTCCGTAGTGGAAACGGCCCAGGGAAGTTCGATGAGCCAGTCGAGGTAAGTCCGGGAGACGGTGTATTCCGCGGCTGACGGCGGCATCTTGGCCAGACGATCCAGCTCCCGTTCCCCTTCTTTCATGGCTTCCGGCGGGAGCTTGGCCTGGACCAGGCGCTTGCGCAATTCATCAATTTCAACCCCCCGTTCATCCCTTTCGCCCAATTCCTTCTGGATGGCTTTGAGCTGTTCGCGCAGGAAATACTCCCGCTGCGACTTATCGATCCCCTCCCGCACCTGGCTCTGGATTTTGGAGCTTAGTTCCAGGACGCTGAGCTCCTTGGAGAGCAGAAGATTGGCCTTTTCCAACCGGTCTTTGACGTTCAGCGTCTCCAGGATGGCTTGCTTGTCAGTTAGAGGAACGTTTAAGGTGGAGGCAACCAGATCAGCCAGAGCTCCGGGCTCGTCGAGATTCATGGCCATGATAGCCAGCTCTGCCGGAAGGTTGGGGGCCATTTCCACAACCTTCTGGAAGATGGACTTCACTCCGACCATCAGGGCCTGAGCATCCGCGTGTTCTCCAACCTGATCTTGCAGGGGAACAACCTTGGCCCGCAGGAAGGGTTCCCGCTGGGTGAATTCGGCAAGGCGAATGCGGGTAGTGCCCTGGATGAGCAGGCGAAGACTGTTATCGGGCATTTTGATCATCTTTAAGATGTAAGCCGCGCACCCGGTTTCGAATAAATCTTCCGGTTTGACCTGTTCCACCTCTTTATTTTTGATGGCCACGACCCCGGTCATTTTATTGGCCAGCAGAGCGGCATCGATAAGCTTGATCAGAGGTTCCTGGCTGACCAAAAGCGGCAGGATCATCCTTGGGTAGAGCGCAGCTTCACGGATGGGGATGATGGGTAGTTCTTCCGGAATCTTAAGGCCTTTTATCCCTTCTCCTTTGCCGGCCATCTCACTCATGCCAGAATCCTCTATAACGATATTTCCCTCGTCGGGGATGAGGAATTGGTTCGCCTTCATAGAAGTTTCACCTCCACCGTCCTTGTGACCGACTCTTTCATCTTGGGGATGGTGACGAAGAGGAACCCTTCCCGGTAATTAGCCTTGATTCCGTCCGTTTTGAGGGGGAAGGGGATACGCAGCGTGCGCTCGAAATACCCGTAATCTATCTCCATCTGATGAAGCCGGGTTTTGGGGGAGGGTGAGTATTCGGTCCTCGTCCCGGAGATGGAAAGGAGGTCTTTTTCAAAGAGGACATGAATATCGCTTGATTTCAGGCCGGCGATCTCCATAACCACGGCAAGGCTGTCTTCTGTTTCATAAATGTCCATCGGCGGGTGGAAGGACTGCTCCGGCTGGTAGCCCAGCGGTTTCAAATCCTTAAAAAATTCACCCATGAGTCGATGCATCCTGTTTCTCATCTGGTCGAAATCATCTATCTTCATGATTCCCTCCCTATTTTCTCCGGCTATCTACAAGAATCTACCAAAAATAAACCAGGAGTCAATAGGCGATTTCTCCTCGCCAACCCTCTCTTTTTTCCGCTTACTTCCTTGAAGAGAAGTTTTTTTTCTGATAATATACCCTCGTAATTCAGGCAAAGTTATACGGTTTTAGCAAATCGCCGGATTATGATTTTTTGCAGGAGGACCGAGCATGGCGGAGATTAAGAGGGCCATCGAGCTGGCCATGGAAAAAACCAAGAGCCTTCACCTTTCGCACGAGGAGCTGGAAAAGCTAAGAGAGGAAGAAATGCAAGCCAAGGCCCGCAGCCTGGCAAACCGCTTCCTGGAAGTCGATTTTCATTTCAAGGAAGTGGAAAAGGAATTATTGAAACTGGCCCTTGATCAGCGAGAGCCTTTAAAAAAGCTCCTGCGCCAATATTTATCCGAAGCCATCCAGTTAGACCGGGATAACGCCCTCATCTTCCAGGGAATTGAAACCTTACAAAAAGAGAGCAACAGCATAAAACGAAAATTTCAGCAGTTGATAAAAAACTACCGGGAGCGGAAAGAACGCGCCTTTGCCGAGACAGAAAAAAAGGTTCTTTTTAAACTGGAAGAGCTGGGTATTGCCGGCTCTGCAGTTCAGGCGAAGGTTGAAGGCAGCCAGGAGTGGGAGCAAGCCCTGGTTAAATTTAAACCGGACTTCGAAGAAAAGCTTCGTGTTTTGCAAGAAGAATTGAAAAAATAAGGATTCCTTGTAACAGTTCAGCGATTTGAAAAAATGGCATTAAAGCCTTTGTTGAGGGCCGGGGGTTAGAGCGGAACGCGCCGGAAGCATCGGTTGGGGTTCCGCTTGGCCACGAAGACAGAAGATCTTTTCCTGCGGATGAGGCGGGGGTTCTTGCCCGCCCCATATGCGGAGATATAAGCGCCTTATGATTCTCCGCCTAAGGCGGATTACGCTCTGGCCCCCGGCCCCTGGAATCCCTTGGCCTTTACAACACACTTTTTTTCAAAGAGCTAAAGTGTTACGATTCCTTATTAGATTGAGGATCAAGGAGGATCAAGAAAATTATGTCTCTTGTCATTGTTCCAGATGATTTTCCGTCCATTCTGTCAGGGACGGAATCTTTGCAACGCCTCCGGCAATTTGCCGAGGTAATCGTTTACACTGAAAAAGCTTCCTCCCCGGAGGAACTACAACAAAGGCTTAAGGGGGCGGGGGTGGCCATTAACATCCGGGCCTACTCTAAATTTACCGAACCGTTGCTGCGCTCCTGTCCACAGTTAAAGTTGATTGCTGTTCTGGGCATCGGCACGGATAATGTCGACCTGACCGCAGCTTCCCGGCTGGGTATCAAGGTCAGTAACACCCCCGGATTCTCGGCCGTCTCTGTGGCCGAGCATACCTTGGCTTTGATGATGGCCGCAGCCCGAAAAATTCCGGCCCACGAACAGGAGTTGCGCAACGGCCGCTGGACCAGGCTGCCCATGACCCAGCTTCACGGCAAAACCCTGGGCATCGTGGGGCTCGGCAACATCGGCCGCCAACTGGCTTCTTTGGCCAGAGGGATCGGCATGAACATCATGGCCTGGACTCTCAACCCCAGTCCGGATAGAGCGGCAGAAGCTGGCGTCCAGTTCGTCGAATTTGATCAGCTCCTCTCCCAATCCGACGTCATCGCCATCACCATCCGCGCTTCCGAAAAAACCAGAAACCTCATCTCCCGGCAGGCTCTGGCCAGGGTAAAACCATCCTGTATCCTGGTAAACACAGCCCGGGCCAGCATCGTGGATACGGCGGCAATGATCGAATTTTTGCAGACCGGAAAACTTGCTGCGGCGGCCCTGGACGTCTATGACCAGGAGCCTCTGCCCCCGGCAGATCCTCTTCTTTCCCTGGCCAACGTAGTGCTCTCTCCCCACAATGCCGGCATGACCGCGGAAGCCATTGAGAAGGGAAATCAGATGGTGGTGGATAACGTAATTGCCTTTCTTCAGGGCCGGCTGATCAATCTGGTCAACGAATGAAAGACTTTAGCCACAGAGGGCACAGAGATCGCAGAGCTATAAAATAAATTTATAACAAAAAACGAAACACTTTAGCTCTTTGAAAAAAGGTGTGTTGTAAGGGCCAAGGGATTCCAGGGACCGGGGGCCAGAGCGGAATCCGCCTTAGGCGGAGAATCATAAGGCGCTTATATCTCCGCATATGGGGCGGGCAAGAACCCCCGCCTCCTCCGGAGGAAACGATCTTTTGTCCTTGTGGCCAAGCGGAAACCCAACCGATGCTTCCGGCACGTTCCGCTCTAACCCCCGGTCCTCAACAAAGGCCTTAATACCATTTTTTCAAATCGCCAAACTGTTACCAAAAAACATTTTAGAACACGGATGAACGCAAATAAATTCAGATAAAATGCTTTTTAAAAAATTTTATTAAGCATATTTTAATTTTATCTGTGTTTATCGATGGTTATCTGTGTCCTAAATTTTCTTTTTTAAGATCTTTCTTTATATCTCGGCGATCTCTGCGTCCTCTGCGGTGAATTTTTCTTAAAGTCTTTCGAAGATCGTGGCTAACCCCTGACCTCCGCCGATGCACAAAGAAGCGATGCCGTACCTTCCGCCGCTCCTCTTAAGTTCGTTGATCGTGAATATAGCCAGGCGGGTTCCGCTCATGCCGTTGGGATGCCCAAAGGCAATGGCTCCTCCGTTGGGGTTGAGTTTTTCCGGGGTAATAGAATTTCCCTGCGCTTCCAGGTCCTTCACGCAGGCCAGCACCTGGGCGGCAAAAGCCTCGTTGATCTCGATGACCTCCATATCGGACATCCTTAACCCGGCTCTTTGCAGGGCTTTGGGCATGGCATAGGCCGGCCCAATGCCCATGATTTTGGGATCCACGCCCGCTACCGCGCAGGTTACCCACCGGGCCAAAGGTTTATAACCCAATTCCTTAGCCTTCTCCGCGGTCATCATAAGGACAGCGGCTGCGCCGTCATTACGCCCTGAAGAAGTTCCGGCCGTAACCGTCCCATTTTTTTTAAATACCGGAGGCAGGGTGGCCAATTTTTCCATGGAGGTCTCCCGGGGATGTTCGTCCGTGTCGAAAACAATCTGGCCTTTTTTCTGGGAAATGATCAGGGGAATAATCTCTTCTTTGAAATAACCGGCGCGGATGGCTTTCATAGCCAGCTCCTGGCTGCGCAAGCCAAAGGCCTCCTGTTCTTCCCGCGATATTTTATATTTCTCCACCAGGTTTTCAGCTGTGACCCCCATAACCAGGCTGTCCTCGGGAGTGGGCGCGGTCTCGCGGCGAAGGATCTGCGGAGGAGTGAAGGAGTAAGCTTCCTCGGCCCTGGGTATCATCCAGGGGCACTGGCTCCAGCTCTCCATTCCTCCGGCGATGTAGATGTCGCCCAGCCCGGCCAGGATCTGGGTGGCCGCATAATTGATGGCCTGCAATCCTGAAGAACACTGCCTTTCTACCGTGGCGCCGGGAAGACTGTAGGGGAGGCCGGCCTTTAGGACCGCCCAGCGTGTCGGGTTATAGGCCGCATGCCAGGAATTGGAAAGGCCCATGATTGCATCCTCGACTAAGCTGGGGTCAATGCCGGTTTTATCAACGATTCCCCGGATAACAAAGGCCCCTAATTCTTCGGGCCGGTAGCGCGCTATTGTGCCGCCCATGCGTCCAATGGCTGTCCGCACACAGCCCACGATCACCACTTCTCTCATATCCTTGCTCCTTTCTGGTTTTTTATCACTCTCAGTATCCTCTCGGGTTTTAAGATATTAATGAACAATTGCGCGCAAGTCAATTTTTTCAAACCGTTAAACTGATGCAAAAATTTTTATTTCTGGATGATTTCAGTTATAATACTCGTCAGATGAAATTTTAATCTGGATGCATGTTATAGCCGATGATTACTGGAAAATTTATTTATCTAACCCTCTTTTGAATTCTGTATTCGAAAGTTCAGTCCCGGCCATCAGCGTTCATCTGTATCCCCAAATATATTATGTGGAGGTTTTGGAAAAAACATGGAGGCGGAGCGAAGAAGTATCTTTGATAAAATTTTCTTTCCTGAAAGTGTGGCCATTGTCGGCATATCCCGGACATACACCGGCCTCGGCGGGCAATTCTTCTTGAGGAATCTGCAACGGGCTGGATACCCCGGGCGGATTTTTTTGATTAATCCCACTGCCGGGGAGATCAACGGAATACCCGCTTATTCCAGCCTGGCGGCTCTTCCAGAATCAGTGGACCTGGCCATCATTTGCGTTCCCGCTCAGTTTGTTCCATCAGTTCTAAATGAATGCCGCTTGAAGGGGATACTAAACGTGCATATCCTGACATCCGGGTTCAAGGAATTGGGAACCCCTGAGGGCATTCGTCTGGAGAAGGAGATAGAGCAGATCGCCTTAAAAGGCCGGATCAACGTCATCGGACCCAATTGTATGGGGCCGTACGCGCCCGCTTCCCGGTTGATGCTCTGGGGCCAGATACCCGCAAGTTCTGGCTCTTTAGCCTTTTTGTCGCAGAGCGGGACTCTCACTCAGCGAATTACCGAACACGCCCATTTCACGGGAATAGGTCTCAGTAAAGCAGTCAGTTTCGGAAATGCTGCGGGACTCGACAGTACGGAATATCTGGAATACCTGGCCGATGATCCGCAAACAAAAGTTATTGGCCTTTATCTGGAGAGCGTCCGGAACGGGCGGCGTTTATTGAATCTGGCCCGGCATATCAATCCTGTAAAGCCCCTGGTAATCTGGAAGGGAGGGGAAACCCCCTCGGGGGCCGGGGCTGTAGCTTCCCATACCGGAACGCTTTCCGGGCAGGATCAAATCTGGGAGAGCGGCCTAAGACAAGCGGGAGTCACCCGGGTTCGTTCTCTGGATGAGGTCGTTGGCACAGCCATGGCTTTCCTCTATCTACCTCCGGCCAGAGGGCGGCGGTTGTTCATCCTGGGAGGAGGAGGAGGAAACAGCGTCTATTATGCGGACATTTGCATGGGCATGGGCCTGCAAACGCCATCCTTAACCGGTAAGACCCGGGAAAAATTGACGGCCCTGGTCCCTGCCGTCGGTTCCTTCGCCCGCAACCCTGTGGATGCCTGGAGGTCTTTTCACGACCCGGATTTTTTGGGAAAAATCCTGGAGCCGGTTTTTGAGGATCAGGGGCTGGATATGATCATCGTGGACCGGTTGATTCCTCGTATGACTTATGCTCAGCCTGAAGAAAAAGACACCACCCACGAGGCCATCGAATACCTCAGGAAAAACCGCTCCCGCAAACCCCTGGCGGTTGTAGTCGACGGTAACGGAGAAGACCCTGTCCTGGCTACGAAAGCAGCGCGGCTGCGCCAGAGATTCTGCCGGGCCGGCGTTCCGGCTTATGCTTCGCTGCCGTTAGCCTCCCGGGCCTTGGCTCATCTTGCGGCCTACTATGAGAAGAAGTAAGCTTTCAGCTGTCAGCAATCATCTTTCAACTAAAAACAAACAGCTGAAAGCTGAGGGCAACTTATTTCTTTTCCGATTCCAGGACTCCGGCAATAGCATAGTTGTTCTTAGCCATGTCATGCAGGATGATGCGCACGGCTTCGGGTTTGACGTTCAGGGATTTGGTCACGGCCTCGGTCATGGATTCGACCAGACTTCTCTTTAGGTCCAAAGTTCTTCCTTCCAGCATGTGCACGTGAATGATGGGCATGGGCTCCTCCTTTTTTTACCTCGACAGAAATAAAGGTCGAGATATTATAGAATGGGAATGGCGCTTATTATAAACGAATTGGGGAGGGAATAAAAGCAATCATTTGCCCAACCACTGAGGCCTGGAATATTTTTCCAAAAAAGACGTGAATTTGTTAAAATGATCCTTCCAAATATTTTTGAGGTGAATAATTTATCGTCGAGATAAAAGAAATCGAGAAATCTTACGGAGAAAAAATTCTCTTTACTGGCTCCTCCCTGCGTCTGGGGGCGCGGGATCGCCTGGGGCTGGTGGGTCCGAATGGATCGGGGAAAACCACGCTTTTCCGGCTGATCGCCGGAGAGGAGCGTCCGGACCGGGGAGAGATTTTGATTCGGCGGGGAGTCCAGATCGGCTATCTTTCCCAGGAACCCATGCCGGCCAGGGGGGAGTCCCTGCTGGCAGAAGTCCAGAGCGGGATGAAAGGCCTTCTCATCCTGGAAGATAAAATGCGCCTCTTAGCAGAAGAAATATCCGAAGAAAAGGAGCAACAAGCCCTGGAAGCTCTGGCGAAAGCCTACGGGCAGCTCGAGGAACGCTATGCCCGCCAAGGGGGATACGCCCTGGAAGCCCAGGCCAAGGCCATTCTGCTTGGCCTGGGATTTCGAGAAGCCGATGTAAATCGTTCTACTGAAGAACTCAGCGGAGGGTGGCTGATGCGCTTGGCCCTGGCCAAAATCCTCCTGGCCACTCCCGACTTGCTTCTCCTGGATGAGCCCACCAATCACCTGGACCTGGAATCGCTCATCTGGCTGGAAAATTTTTTAAGCGAATATATGGGCGCTATCGTTGTGGTCTCCCACGACCGCGATTTTTTGAACCGGGTGGTTACCAAGATCCTGGCTATAGAAGAGAAGAAAATCAACTCTTATCCGGGAAATTACGACTTCTATATGCAGGCCCGGGAAAAAAAGAAAGCCCTCCTAATAGCGGCCCTGGATAATCAACGCAAAAAAATCAAACAGACCGAGAAGTTCATTGAACGCTTTCGCTATAAGGCCACCAAAGCCCGGCAGGTGCAAAGCCGGATGAAAATGATGGAAAAACTGGATCGGGTGCAGATGGCCGACTCGCCCAAGACCATTCGTTTTAACTTTCCCCAGCCGGCCCGCAGCGGCAAGGTGATTGTAGAATTAAGATCAGTGCACAAGGCTTATGGACCTGTGCAAGTTTATTCCGGCGTTGACCTGACTCTTTTGCGGGAGGACAAAGTAGCCCTGGTAGGGCCCAATGGCGCCGGAAAATCGACCCTCCTTAAGCTTCTGGCAGGAATTCTTAAGCCGGATGGTGGAAGAATCGGATGGGGGCACAAGGTCACTTCCGCCTACTTTGCCCAGCACCAATTGGAACTTCTGGATCCGGCGAAAACAGTCTGGGAAGAAATTTTTTTTCTGGCCCGGGATGAATCCCTAAGCTTTCTCCGGGGCCTGCTGGGGGCGTTTCTTTTTTCCGGAGATGAGGTGGAGAAAAAAGTTTCCGTCTTAAGCGGCGGGGAAAAGAGCCGGCTGGTGCTGGCCAAGATGCTCATGCGTCCGGCTAATTTCCTGCTGCTGGATGAACCCTCCAACCATCTGGACATTGCCGCCCGGGATGTATTGGAAAGGGCCTTGCGAAACTTCCAGGGCGCTCTTTGCTTCATCACCCATGATCGCCATCTGATTAACGCTGTGGCCAATAAAGTCATTGAAGTGAAGGCAGGTTGCCTCTCTGTCTACCCGGGAAATTACGACGACTACCTTTACAAAAAGAAAATGGAAACAGAGAATGCTAAACCATCTGCGGATGATAATTCGGAATTTAAGGAACACTCATCCCGAAGAACCAGAGAACACAAGCGGCTGGAAGCCGAGGCCCGCAACCTTTTTTATCGGGAAACGCTGGAGTTGCGGCAGAAAATTCAGGGAGTGGAACAGAATTTAGATCAGGCCACGGAAGAGATGGAAAAGGTAGCCATCCGATTGTCCGACCTGGAAATTTATCGCCAGGGAGAAAATATTCCCGGGCTTTTGAAAGCTCACGCCGAAGCTAAGAAGCGCGTTGACACTTTGACGACCGAATGGGAAACGCTGGCTCAGCAGCTTGAAAAGCTGGAGCAACCCCGGCTATCTTTTTTGGATGCCGTTGAACGTTAAAACCGTTTAGTTGGTTAACTCCCCAAACGAACCTAACTAAGCTAACGAACTTGATTGTATAGGAGCCTCTTGCAAAACTCAAAATATGGCGCTCAATCGTCATTCCGGGCAAGCGAAGCGCGACCCGGAATCCAGGATTATCAAATACTTCTGGATTCCGGCTGGAGTTTATCCCGATGAAAATCGGGGCCGGAATGACCGAATAAATGACATTTGCAAAGGCCTCATAGGAAATTCCTTTTTTCAACTTTAGTAACACTTTAGCCCTTTGAGCCTCTTGCAAAAGTATTTTTTTGTGGTTCGACAAGCTTGTCCTGAGCGAACCGTTCACCCTTCGAGAACCTCAGGGCGAACGGTGAGTCGAAGGGCTCACCACGAACGGAAAAAATAAATAATTTCAACCTAAGCCCGTTCACCCTGAGCTTGTCGAAGGGTAAATTACGCACTTTTGCAAGAAGCTCCTTTGAAAAGAGGTGGGGCGTACGGTCAGAGGGAATCCATGGTCCGGGGGCCTGGGCGGCCTCCGCCTTAGGCGGATCACTTTTGACACTTATCCTTTATTTTTTCGGTCTTAAGAACTCTGTGATCTCTATGCCCTCTGTGGCTAATTTAATCTTTTTCAGCGTATATCGACGCAGATCAGCGTCCTGATTGTTTGATTTTAAAACCCAATGAGGAGGAGAATAATGAAAGATCTGTTCAGTTTACGAGGCAAAGTCGCTATTGTGACCGGAGGTAACGGAGGAATCGGCCTGGGAATTGCCAGGGGGTTCGCGGGAGAAGGGAGCGATATGGTCATCGCCGCTCGCAACCAGGGCAAAACGGCCGAAGTAGTGCGGGCGATGGAAAAAGAATATGGAGTAAGCGTGTTGGGTGTTAAGCTGGATGTGCGGGAGGAAGAGCAGATCCGGGCCATGGTCAAGCAAGTAATTGAAAAATTCGGACGAATCGATATTCTGGTGAATAACGCCGGCATGAATATCCGCAAGCTCCCCCAGGAATTGTCTGCATCAGAGTGGGATGAAATACTCGATGTCAACCTGCGCAGCGCCTTCTTATGTTCCAATGCCGTTTACCCGGCGCTGAAGAAAACAGGCGGAGGAAAGATCATCAACATCGGCTCGATGACTTCCATCCTCGGAGGCGCCAAGCTGGCGCCCTATGGGGCAAGCAAAGGAGGGATCGTGCAACTGACGCGCAGCCTGGCCGCCGCCTGGGGACCGGATAACATTCAAGTGAACGCCATTTTGCCGGGGTGGATCAACACCGATCTGACCGTGGGGGCGCGCAGGGATATGCCCGGTCTGGACGAGAAGGTGCACTCAAGGACGCCAGCCGGCCGCTGGGGCGAGCCCGAAGATTTAATGGGCACAGCCGTTTTCCTGGCCAGCAGAGCCTCGGACTTCGTGACAGGAGTGGCTTTGCCGGTCGATGGCGGTTTTTCCATAATGCTCTGATAAAATAACGAATCTCCGTTTAATTCAATTGTATAGGAAATTCCTTTTTTCAACTTTAGTGTAGCCTGCAGATGGATCACTTTAGATGTTTGAGATATTCTTTACTTTTTCTTTTTCTTAATCATGGTTTTAAAACTCTGTGATCTCTGTGCCCTCTGTGGCTAATTTTAATTTAAGGTGATCAATAATTCTTTTACCTTAGGAGAAAAATATGCGCGAGATTTTTTACCCCAACAGCGTAGCCGTGATCGGAGTCTCCACTTCCTCCGACAACATGGGACGGGGGATTGTCTTTAACCTTACTGAATTTGGCTTTCAGGGAATCATTTATCAAGTAGGGCCTAAAGGAGGGGTCTTCGCCGGACGGCGAATCTACAAATCCGTCCTGGACATTCCCGACCACCTGGACCTGGCTGTCATCCTCACGCCCGCCCGTACAGTCCCGGCAATTCTCGAAGAATGCGGGCAAAAAAGAATTCAGTGGGCAGTCGTGGAGTCCGCCGGCTTTCGCGAATTTGGAGAAGCCGGGAAAAAAATCGAGGAAGAGATCATCCGGGTGGCCGCGAAATATAACTTGCGCTTTGTGGGCCCGAACTGCATCGGGGTGATCAACATGGAGAATGGCCTCTGTACTCCTTTTCCGCCCCTGAGACGTATCGTCCGCCACGGAGACATCTCCATGATCTCCCAGAGCGGGGGGGTAGGCATGTCCGTTCTAAACCTCATGGGCAATGAAGGTTTGGGTCTGAACAAGTTCGTTTCCGCCGGGAATATGCTGAACATTCAGACCGAAGAGCTTCTATCCTATTTTATCGAAGACCCGGGAACAAAGTACATCCTGCTCTACTTAGAGGGCATCCAGGACGGGCGCAAGCTCATGGAGGTCGCCTCTCGTTCCACCAAACCCATCGTGGCCTTTAAAGCCAATATCGGGCAGTTCGGCAAAGCTATTGCCTCCTCCCACACGGCTTCCCTATCCAGCAATGACAAAGTAGTGGATGCGGCCTTCCGCCAGTGCGGAATCATACGCGTCCACGATGCCACCACTCTGGGCAACGATCTGAAGATTCTCCGCCTGCCGGCGATGCGGGGAAAGAACCTGGCCATCATCTCCCGTTCGGGCGGCCATGCCGTGATTGCCGCCGATGCCTGCGAAATGTCCGGATTTTCCCTGGCGCCATTTCCCCGAGAATTCCTTGAAGAAGTCGAAAGTCATTTTCGGGCCTCGGTGATCAAGCTGACCAATCCCCTTGACCTGGGCGATCTTTTCGACCTGGACATCTACCTAAAAATTATCGACCGCACCCTGGCCCAGAAAGGAGTGGATGGAATTGTCTTTCTGCACACCTTCAACGCCATGATGGAAGGACAGAAGTCCAGGGACCTCTTCCTTCAGGTTATTGAGCTTTCCAAAAAATATGATAAGCCGGTGGCCCTCTATGTATCCACCGAAGACCAGGAAGTGAACTACCTGAAAAGAAATTTAAATTATCCCGTTTTCACCCAGGTGGTGGAAACTGTTCGGGCCTTAGGACTGAACCGCCGGTATCATGGCGAGATGCTCCGTATCCGTCAACCCAAGGAGATTTTATCCTTCCAGGTGGATGAGAAAACAGCCCGGTATTTGCTGGAAAAACCCCATCTGGAGAAAAGGGATCTATTACTGCATGAAGCGGCTGAAGTCCTTAGCATATACGGAATTCCCATGGTGCGCGGCGCGCCCGTTCCCGATGAAAAAGAGGCCATCAAAGCAGCCAAAGATCTGGGTTTTCCCGTAGCCATGAAAGTCATCTCCAAGGAGATTTCCCATAAATCCGACGTCGGGGGAGTACAACTGAACCTGCGCAGCGAGGTCGGAGTGGCGGATGCTTACCAGGATATGACCAGAAGGATCCGCCAGGCTTACCCGGAGGCAAAGATCGAGGGCGTCCTGATTCAACCCATGGTCACAGGGGGACGGGAGTTGATCGTTGGCGGAAGACAGGATGAGCAATTCGGACCCGTGGTTATGGTCGGACTGGGCGGGATCTTTGTGGAGATCTTCGGCGAAGTGTCCGTGCGGGTGGCCCCCATTTCCCGCGGCGAGGCCCTGGAGATGATCGACGAGCTGCGATGCTCAGCCATTTTTAAAGGGGCCCGGGGTATGAAACCGTCTGACCTTGAGGCCGTGGCCGAGGTACTCCTGCGGCTTTCTCAGTTACTCTGTGATCTCCCCGAGATCCGCGAGATCGACATCAACCCCCTTAGGGTCTTCCAGGAGAAAGAAGGCTGCCTGGCCCTGGACGTGCGCATGATTTTGGGAAAAGATTAAATATCTGTTTAAGGACCAACGATCTTATATCTTAATGGAATTTAATTATAAAACCTAACCAAAGATATTTGAAATTTTAAGGTTTGCTTTTTAAATCCGAAATCCGAATATCGAAATCCGAAACAAATTTCAAATTCGAATGTTCAAATGACTTAAACAAAAGCGATGTTTGGGATTTGGAACATTTGGAATTGTTTCGAGTTTCGAATTTCGTGCTTCGAAATTAGAATTTAGGCATCCCTTTTTTATAAATGTTAGAAGAAAATTCTCAGACTGAATGGGACACCGGGAGGGACGTTGTTGCACCCGTTGCGCACCGGGAGGGACGTTGTTGCACCCGTTGCGTAGCGGGATCAGATGAGGAATATGCATTATAGCATTACTGGATACGTTGCTTGAGAATCAGGAACAGAAACGCACATGCCAAGAAAAGCGCGATTAGATGTTCCCGGAGCTTTACACCACATCATGGTGCGCGGGGTCAACAAGTCAGCCATCTTCGATGATGACCAGGATAGACAGAAGTTAATGGAGCGGTTGGAAGAGAACATTGTTGAAGCAAAGTGCTCGATTTATGCCTGGGTTCTTATGACAAATCATTTATTATTCAAGAACGGCGGCAAAGGCAATTCAACGGTTATGCGGAAGCTTCTGACCTGGTACGCCATCTATTACAACCGACATCATCGGCGAATAGGCCAGTGTACATCGACTGTCACGCGAGCACTAACCAGATCGGAGAAGGCGGCATGATGACGCTGATAAACCGCCACGCAACGGGTGCAACAACGTCCCCCACTACATTTTTCTAGGTTAAGCCTCAATTTTTCAACTTTTGATCCATCGCCCTTCCCCAACCCAATTTTTTCACACCTTTGGAGTTAGGGGGGGTTTCGGGTAATCCATTCGCCCCGCCAGGCGGGGTTAACCTGCATAATGTCAACTTATTTAATACGTTCGCAATAATTCAGAAATATTTAACCGGAGGTTGGCTTCATCTTCAACCGCCATTTCCTTTTTAAGACATTGCGGAGGAAATTACAGGTAGATCAAGGAACCGGCAAAATCCGAGGACACCCAATCGATTAATAATCAGGGTATGGATGGAAAGTTTGTTAGATTATATTCTTTCCCGTCAATGGAGATGAAAAAGCGCTTTTCTTGCTCATCCTGCTGGATGAAGGGGGCAAGAAGTTGATAGGCGCCGCGGGAGAAGCGGGCTTCGAACATTCCGCCCCGAACCCGGCAATAGGGAATATGATCTGATCCGATGCGGAGGGTTTCAGGAATGAGCGGCTCTCCACTTTCATCGTTCAAGATTAACCAAACAGACTCCAACTCACCTTGTTCAGAAGTGACAAACTCGAGGGTCTTGACCACAAAAGGAGCATCTTCCGCTTCCACGGGGCAGGTTTCTTGCCCGATCCGTAGAATGAGGCGGCCGGATTTGTCGTAGGTAAGATTTTTATTGTAAAGAAGGTAGGTACGGCGGTGAGTAATTTCCTCTCCCTGGATGAACCAGCGGCCTTCTTTATTGATACGGATCAGAGCTTCCTTCATTTGCCGATACAGAACTGCTCGAAAATGCGGTCCAAGACATCTTCCGGAGTTACTTCCCCGAGAATTTCTCCCAAGGCTTCAAGAGCCGCCTTTAAATCCAAGGTGATGAATTCATAAGAAAGATCAGCTTTCAGGCTTTGCCAAGCCTGGTCGAAAGAGTCCCGGGCCGAGCCGAGAGCCTTTTTATGGCGGAGGTTAGAAATAATAACTTCAGCCGCTGGTTCCAGCTTGCCGTCCAAAACTAGATTACGGATGGTCTCTTTCAGGTGGTCAATCCCTGAGCCATAAAGGGCCGAGATGGGAATAAAAGGAGCTTCCGGAAGTTGCGCCCGCAAACTTTCCAGGGCAATTCGTTGCGGAAGGTCGTTTTTATTGACGGCTATTATGGTTTTTTTGGATTGGACTTCAGGCAAAATAGCTAAGTCTTCGGAATTAGCCGGTTCGGACCCGTCCAGAACCCAAATAACCAGGTCAGCCTGGCTTAGGTGTTTTTTTGTCCGCTTTACGCCTTCTTCTTCAATCAGGTCGCGAGCATGGCGGAGGCCGGCCGTATCGAGAATCCGCAGAGGGATTCCCTGAATATTGATTGTTTCTTCGATGCTATCGCGAGTCGTACCAGGGATAGCGGTTACGATAGCGCGTTCTTCCCCCAGGAGGGAATTCAGCAGGCTGGATTTTCCAACGTTGGGTTTACCAACAATGACCGCGGCTATTCCTTCCCGGTAAATCATGCCTTCCTGATAAGTTTGCAGAATAGCATTCAGGCGATCAAGTAAATTTTTAATTTGCCGGGAGATTACAGCCGGAGAAATTTCCGGAATTTCTTCTTCGGGAAAGTCAACGCCGGCCTCCAATAAAGTTAGGAGATTAAGCACCCCTTCTTTCATCTGCCGCACTTCCGTGGCCAAATTACCAGCAAGCTGGCGGTTGGCTAATTTTAGAGACTGCTGGGTCTTGGCGTTAATCAGATCGATGACGGCTTCGGCCTGGGTAAGGTCAATCCGGCCATTTAAAAAGGCGCGTTTGGTGAATTCACCTGGTTCGGCCAGGCGAGCTCCCCAGCGGAGGACAACCTCTAAAATCTCTTTAAGGACTAATACTCCGCTGTGACACTGGATTTCGACTACATTCTCCCGGGTGTAAGTCTTAGGCTGGCCCATGAAAACAAACAGAACCTCGTCAATGACCGTTTGGTCTTCGGGGCGGATGATTTCACCGAAGTAAAAACGATGGGAGAGTAGGGAACCAACCTCCTGTCCTCGACGCCGAAAAATCTTTTTGGCAATTGGTAAGGCCTGGGGGCCGCTTATCCGAACGATTCCGATTCCTCCCATCCCTAGGGGGGTGGAAATCGCGGCGATCGTATCCCCCAATGTTCCTTTGCTCATGAAGGTTTTTTTTCGGGGCTGATAATGATTTTCCGGTAAAGGCCCGTCCCTGTTGACCGGGTGCGCAGGGCTTTATCGTCCTGGAGAGCAAGGTGGATGATGCGCCGGTCATGGGCATTCATCGGGCTTATGGTCACCGGCCTGCCCAGCTCTTTAGCTTTATCGGCCAGGCGGTGAGCCAGGTTCGCTAAAGATTCTTCCCTGCGGGAACGATAATTTTCCGTGTCCACGATAATCCGCTTTTTGTCTTCGGCCCCTTTATGGACAATCTTGTTGATCAAGTATTCCAGGGCATCGAGGGTCTGGCCCTTGCGGCCGATCAAAAGGCCGCTGCCGTCACCCTTTATGCGCAGCAAGATACGTTCGGGTTCGTCTTTCAGTTCGACCTCGGTTTCCATCCCCAACAGGTGGAGGAGGTCTTGCAGGGTTTTTTTGGCAGTTTCCGCCGGAGAATGACCCGGAGGGGGAGAAGAAAAATCAGCCTCTTTTCTCTCCGGAGCGGGGGGTGTTTTTCGGGTGGCCCGGATTTGAGCCTTCTTTGCGCCCACCAGCCCTAAGAAGCCACTGGAGCCGTTGGCCAGAATCTCAATCTCTAAATCTTCCCGCGAGGCCTTTAATTCCTGGCAAGCTTTACTTATGGCCTCTTCGATGTTTTTGCCTTCGGTCTCGATAGAATTCATAGTTTCCTCCGGCACTACTTGGAATATTTATTTATGTATATTTGCTGCCCGATGGAGAGCAGGTTGTTGAACAGCCAATAAAGCACCAGGCCTGTGGGGAAGGTAAGGAACATAAAAGTAAACACCACGGGCATGATCAGCATCATCTTGGCCTGGGTAGGGTCTCCAGGGGTAGGCGTCATCCACTGCTGGACGAACATCGAAGCTCCCATGAGAATGGGAGAAATGTAATAAGGATCCTGGGCTGAGAGATCCTGGATCCACCAGTAGAAGGGAGCGTGGCGAATCTCGATGGAGTAGAGAAGAACTTTATAGAGCGCGAAAAAAATGGGGATCTGGATGACGATGGGCAAACATCCGCTCATGGGGTTGACTTTATAACGGCGATAGAGATCCATCGTCTCTTTGTTGAGCTTTTCCTTGTCATCCTTGAATTTTTCCTTTAGCTTGGCCATTTCGGGTTGGAGCTTTTTCATCTCCTTCATCGATCTGTAACTGATATGCGTTGGGTACCAGAAAAGAATTTTGATGATCACCGTGAGAAAGATAATGGCCAGACCGTAATTTCCGGTGTACTTGTAGAAAAATTTCATGACATAAAGCATAGGCTTGGCCACCACGTCAAACCAGCCGAAGTCCAAAGCATGGTCTAAGTCAGAACCAACAGTTTTGAGAATGTCCAGGTCTTTGGGGCCGAAGTAAAGGGCGTAGGATTGGGTAAATTGGGTTTCAGGGGGAAGTGCGGCTTTGGGGCCGCCCATGCGCAGGTCGGCGGTGGTTTCCGAGGTTTTTTTCATGATAATCTCCGTGCCCTCGGATTTCTTGGGAATGAAAGCGGCCAGGAAATATATATTCTGGAATCCTCCCCATTGAACATTCTGGGAAAAGCGCTTTTCGTCTTTCAAGTCTTTCAGCTCGATCTCGTGGAGTTCTTTCTTAATCAGGGCGGTAAAAGGGGGAACTTCTGCGCCCATGCTTCCCCCCGAGCCCGGGATGCAAGCCATACCACCGCTTCCCGCAATAGTGAATATCTTTCCCGACCAGAGGAGAACTGGCCTTCCTTCTAATGACCGGGAGGAACGGTTGATCATCTGCAGGTTCAGGTCCATGCGGTAAGTGTCCGCATAAAATATAATCTGCTGGCTTAGTTGCAGCCCCTCGGGGGATTCCCAGGTAAAAAGCAACTCACCTTTGTTTTTCTGGGGTCCCAGCTTCAAGCTATCCACGTTCACCTGGAAGAGGGAATCGGGTGTAAATGGAAAATTGGCCTCCAGAATCTCCAGGCCAAAAGGATACCCGCCGCTTAGCGTATCAGTGGCCAGGTCGAGGGGTTTGGCCCCCTCACCAAGCTTATCCTCATATTTTTTAACCTTCCAGCTTTTCAAGCGGGCCCCGCGGGTGTCGAAGACCGCAATATAAAGCGGGGTATCCACCGTAATGTCCTTGCCGGCGTGAGCTTTGATCGTCTCCGCAGGGCGGGGGTATGCTGGCTGAGCGGCCTCCGGCTTTTTCTCTCCCACCGGGGTTGCTTTTTCCACCGGTACGACTTTCTCCTGGGGAGGTTTTTCATTATTGGTCTCTGGTGGAGGGGGGGTAAAAAAATACTGGTAAAAAACCAGGATGAGCATAGAAATGATTACAGCTAAAAGCGCGCGCTTTTCCATCAATAACCTCCGTTGGCCCCCTCTATTCGTTCACTTATGGGTTGAACCCGCTTCTTGGCGGCTTTGGGGGGGTAACACTGGATCATAACCACCTGGGTGAAAGGGATGGCATTTCAAAAGCCTCCACGCGGTCAAAAGTAAACCCTTAACCGGGCCGAATCGCTCGACCGCTTCCAGGGCATAGGCAGAGCATGAAGGCGCAAAGCGGCAAGAAGAGAAGGTTAGCGGGGAGAGGAAATAGCGATAAAATTGAATGAGGCTAAGGACTATCCGGGTCACCATCTAAAATTTGAAAAGCTATCGCTTTTTTAAAATTCCTTTCAATTCTTCAGATACCTGCCAAAAATTTAGTTTGGCGGCGCCTTCTTTGGCGGTGATGACAAAGTCCGAAGAGCTTAAGAGTTCTTCTTTGTTCTGGCGAAAAAACTCCCGGATCAACCTTTTCAGGCGATTACGTTCGACCGCTATTCCAACCCGCTTCCCGACCGTGATCCCCAATCTCAGGCGAGAGAGACGGTTTGGACATATGGAAACCCCGAAATGTTCCGTATGGAATCTTATCCCCTCCCTGGAGATCCTGATAAAATCGCCCCGGCAACGGATCCTCTCCTCTTTTCCGAATGTGTTTAAGCACATCTACCGAGGGCTCCGATCTCTGGCGGTCGGCTGGTTCTCAGTATTCGCTCACCACTACCACCAATCTCTTTCGGCCTTTGGCCCTCCTGCGTTTCAAGACTAAACGTCCACCCTTTGTGGACATACGGCTTAAAAAGCCGTGGGTTCTTTTCCGGCGAATGTTACTTGGCTGATATGTCCTCTTCACCGCTTAACTCCCGCTCTGGGTGAATTTTATTCCCTAAAGAGAATTATTTTCCCCAGTTTTTAATAAGCCAAAACCTTAAAAAAGGTCCAAGATTCAATTTAATGTGGTATTTTATTATTTTCATCTGGAAAAAGCAAGGGTAAAATGGATTTTCCAAAAAGAGCTCTTTTCAGGAAATTAGAGTTCTTCATCTGCAAGAAATCTCCAATAAAGGATAAGGGAACATTGAAAGCTAAGCACCTCTGTTTTTTTGACATGGATCGCACGTTGATCGCCACGAATTCCGGAGTTTCGTTCATGCGCTATTCCCTTCGCCGCGGGAAAACCACCCGCTGGAAACTTATCAAATCCATCGTGGATTATTTACTTTACCGTTTCGACCTCCTGGACATGGATAAGGCCTACCGGGATTCCCTGAAGTCTTTGGTGGGAGTGCGGGAAGAGGAATTAGTGGAATTTTGCCAGGAATGGTTTGATGAAGTGATCAAAAATCTGATCTATCCCGAGGCGGGCGATTTTGTTCAAAGACATTTAGGCCGGGGGGAAACCGTGGTGATCATTTCCAACTCCACAACATATGCTGTGAACCCGCTTGCCCGACACCTGGGAGTTGACCATATTTTGGCCACCCAACTGGAAGTTTCCAGGGGATTCTTCACGGGCAATTATATTAGACCCCTCTGCTTCAGGCATGGAAAAATATTCTGGGCTGAAAAACTCATCCGGGAATTGGGTGGGGATTTTAGCCAGAGTACTTTCTATACGGATAGCATAACGGACCTTCCCTTATTGGAACAAGTGCGGTACCCGCGGGTTGTCAACCCCGACCCCAGACTTCGAGCGTTGGCCAGAAAACGCGGCTGGCCCATTCAGGATTTTAGCCGGCGGAAATAAGCCTTTTTAGATGGGTGGGGGAAAAAGAAGGCATCCCTTAAGGATGCCTTCTTCCCGATCATCAAGAAGCTTAGCAGTCTGGTCGCGTTTCAGTCGGAGAAAAGTTAGAAAATCTTTGTTATACCGGTTACAGTTTTGTCGGTAACCCAGACATTAACCACGTCGCCAACATTGATCCCGGCGAGGTCTTTGGCTGCTTTCTTCCCCACGCTGAGCGTAACCTTTTTTTGCTGCTTCACGGAGTCCTGTTTAATGGTGATTTTTTGGGCGGCAGCATCAACGGAGACGACACTCCCTCCCATCCGATAGGCGACCGGTTTGGCAGGAGCCTCTTTTTTAGCTGCCTCTGGTTTGGCCGCTTCTGGTTTTGCTTCTGCTGGTTTGGCTGGCTCGGCGGGTTTGGCTGCTTCCGCTGGTTTCCCGGGTTTACCCTTTTCCTGGGCAACGCCCACCCCGGAAAGAGAAAAAACAAAAATTAGCCCCATCAAAACTACGACCATTTTTTTCATGTTTCTCCTTTGCCTCCTTTCCTAAGGAATAGGTAAAAAAAACTTTCCAAATAACTTAAGCCAACATACAATAAAGGAGAAAATATTTCAATAAAATTTTTGAGTTGCCATAAAACCATAGGGTTTTTGAGGAAAAGGGTTTAAAATGCCTCGCCGGAATGCTGCCCAAAGGGGGTTCTCCCGGGGAAAACGTTTTTTTGAAAATTTGGTCAGAGAGGCTATAGAGGCTATTCCAGAAGAGATGAAAAACCGGCTGGAAAACGTGGCCATCCTGATCGAAGAGGACCGTTTAAGCAATTCAGGGGAAGGGGAAGAGGAAGAAAACGGGCAAGAGCTGCTCGGGCTCTATGAAGGCATACCGAAAAAAGACCGCGGTTTTTGGTATGGAAATACTCTTCCTGATCGCATAGTGATATACCGAAAACCCCTGGAGCGCATGAGCTCGACGTTATCAGAACTTAGGGAGAACATTCGCCAGACCGTAATTCACGAGATTGGCCATTATTTCGGGTTTGATGAAGAAGAACTCCAGCAGTTGGAAGATGGGGATATTTAAGCCGGGAAGCAAAAGAGGGAAGCCGGAAAACGGTCCCAAAGATCCAAACCCGGCGTAGCCAGAACCAAACCGGACTTATGGATTAAAATCCCAAATTCCAAATAAATTTCAAATCCAAATTACCAATGACCTAAACAATTCTGTTTGAAATTTCGAATTTGGCTATTGGGATTTATTTGTTATTTGGTGCTTGATGCTTGGAATTTGTTTGCCATTTGGTGCTTATTGAACTTGCTATTTATTGCCACCTGGCCAAGGATTTCATTCGTAAGCGCCTAACCCAAAAGTAATCAATCCTTCTGGGGTTGTTAGTTGACTTAACATGGGGGAATGCCGTGTTTCTTTGAGGCTCTTTCCTCTTTTTTGGCCGAAAGATCTTCCAGAACCCTGATCAATTCCTGCCGGGTGTGCCGGGGATCGATAATAGCGTTGAGAAGCCCGTAGGAAGCGGCATAATAGGGATGAGAGAATTTCTCCTGGTATTCCTTTTCTTTTTCCCGCCGAAATTTTTCCGAATCAACGGCTTCTCTGATTTCTTTTCTGAAAAGAATGTTTACTGCCCCTTCCGCTCCCATGACGGCGATAGATGCTGTGGGATAAGCCAGAATATAATCAAAGCCCATTCCCTGGGAGCAGAGAGCAATATAAGCCCCGCCAAAGGCTTTGCGTAAAATAAGGGAGATTTTGGGGACGGTGGCCTCGGAGTAGGCATACAGAATTTTGGCTCCATGCCGGATAATTCCCTTATGCTCCTGGTCGGTTCCCGGCAAGTAGCCGGGGACATCGACCAGGTTGATTATGGGAATGTTAAAAGCATCACAGAACCTTACAAAGCGGGCGATCTTATCCGAAGAGTCGATATCCAGGACTCCGGCCATGATCAGCGGTTGATTGGCCACGATGCCCACCACCTTTCCGGCGAGGCGGGCCAGACCGATCACCGCGTTGGGGGCAAAGAAAGCCTGAACTTCCAAAAAATCCTGATGGTCCACAATGCGGTGAATTACTTCCTTGATGTCGTAAACTTCCTCGGATGAAACCGGTATAAGTGCTTCTATATTTTCGTCGGGCGCTTCCTGATCTTGCGGGGAGCGGGATACGGGGGGAAGTTCGTAGCAATTCGCGGGGAGGAAGCTCAAGAGTTTTCTGACGTAAGAAAAACATTCTTCTTCGGTAGGCAAGGCGAAATGAGCCACTCCGCTCACTTCATTATGAATTCGGGCTCCGCCCAACTCTTCAAAAGAAACTTCTTCCCCGGTTACCTGCTTGATGACTTCCGGGCCGGTGATGAACATGCGGCCGATTCCCTCGACCATGAAGACGAAATCCGTCAGAGCCGGGGAATAAACCGCTCCCCCGGCCGTGGGGCCGGCCATGATAGATATCTGCGGAATGAGGCCGGAGGCCAGGGAGTTTCTCCGAAATATATGGCCATAGCCGTTTAAGGCCAGGACCCCTTCCTGGATTCTGGCGCCCCCTGAGTCCAGGATCTGGATGAAGGGGCGGCGGTTCTTTATGGCCAGGTCCTGGCAGGCGGCGATTTTATTGGCCTGCATTTCCCCCAGGGTTCCTCCCATGATCGTAAAATCCTGAGAGACGAGGAAAACCAGGCGGCCATCAATGCGGCCGCTCCCGCTGACAACCCCGTCGCCCGGGAATTTCCTTCTGTCCATGCCAAAATCCTGGCAGCGGGAGGTGACGAAAGGATCTAATTCGTGGAAGCTCTCTTTATCTAAAAGCAGGTCGATCCTTTCCCGGGCGGTTTTCTTCCCGGAGGATTTTTGTTTTTCAAGTTCTTTCGCTCCACCGCCGGCCCGGGTTTCTTTAATTTTTTTTCGTAATTTTTCGAGCAGTTCTTCCATTATCTCCCCCCCTGGGCAATGGCCTAAACCTTTGTGGTTTAAGCGACCGGCCTGAAAAAAATCACTTAAGATGGCCTCGTAAAAAGTCCATCTGCGGCGTTGCGCTTCACCTTCATCGTTGCGGCGTACCTTGTAAGTACGCCTCACTCCTCAGGTTTTGCGCGCCTTGCATATGGAGCTTTTTACTTTGCCATCCAAATTTTGACTTTTTACGAGATCATCACTTAAGTTGCATGATAGTCACGTAAATGGCGCAGATAATTGCCGTGGTGATCACCCCGGCCACGCAGGGGCCCATGGCATGGGGCAGGATCATGATCGTTTCATCCTCTTCCATGGCGCATTTCTGGGCCACTTTGGCGGTGGTGGGAACGCAGGAGACGGCGGCAATGCCGATCAGGGGGTTGATCTTTCCCCCTGACCACTTGCAGACGATCAAACCCCCGATTATTCCTCCGATTCCCGAAAGGAGGAGGGCTACCATTCCCAGGATCATGATCAAAAGAACCTTGGGATCCATCACGGTGGTTACGCTCAAAAGGGCCCCCAGGGTAATCCCCAGGAAAAGAGTCGAACCAGAAAGAAGGATGTCCAGAAATTCCCGGAATCGCCCGATATTGGCCTCTTTCACGGCCACGCCCAAAAAGAAGCAAGTAAAAAGAGGGGCAGCCACCGGGAAGAGCAGACACAAAGTCACTCCCGCCACAACGGCAAAGAAAAATTTTTCCGCGGGGGTGACCGGGCGGATATCCATGGGATCCATGGCAATGGCCCGCAGCCTTTTGGGAATTAACAGTTTAGCTAAATAGGGGAAGACGGCGTAGCAGATTCCCAGATATACATAGGCCACAACGGAAATAGGCACGAAAAGGTGCTTGGCCAGGATCAGAGAGGTGAAGAGAACCATGGGGCCGTCCGCTCCCCCCACAATGGCAATCGAGGCCGCCTCTTTGAAGTCAAATCCCAGGGCCACCGCCAGAGGAAAGGTCAGGATCGTTCCCAACTCGGCAAAGACCGCGAGAAAAAGGCTGAGAAAAGGGCGGGCCATGAAAAAATCCAGGTCGGTGATAGCCCCGATCCCTAAAAAAACCAAGCAGGCGATCAGGCCGTTGGCAAACGTGAAAGTATAAATAGGCTGGAGAAAATAAATCTGCAGGGCCTCAAGGAGTTTGGCCGGCTCGCTGGCCAAAGGATCGATAAAAAGAGTGCCCAGTTCTCCTTTGGTCATGATCAGTATGCCGGCATTGACCACGGCCATCATGAAGCCCATGGGCACCATGAGCAGGGGATCGAGCTTCTCTTTGAACCCCAGATAAACCAGGAGGAACCCCAGGAGAATGAGAAAGATGCGGATCAGGATTTGTCCGGTTTCCATCAGGGCAAAGGAAGAAAGCCCCGGGAAGAAGTCCCATATGTTCATGCTGGCGCTCCTTATTTATTCGCGGCTGGAGGTGATCTTTCTCAGAAGGAGGATGATCACCCCCATGAGCATGGAAGCGGCGAGGGTCACAGCATAGGTAAAACCAGCTATCTCAAGGGCTGATATGATTTTTTCCATGATAAATATTAACTGATCACGGCCAGGATGTGCCCTTTATTAAGGACCTGGCCTACCTGGGCATTCAGCTCCCGGACAACCCCTTCCACGATGGAGTAGATCGGGATCTTCATTTTCATGCTTTCCATGACGGCAATGACGTCTTTCTTACGGACAGGGTCGCCGACTTTGACTTTCAGTTCGATCACTTTGCCCACCATAGGGATTTTGATTTCGGTTTTTTCCATACCTGATCCCCCTAAAATTCCTCCCTCATTATTATTATAATCTGAGGCTCTTGCAAAAGTATTTTTTTGTGGTTCGACAAGCTTGTCCTGAGCGAACCGTTCACCCTTCGAGAACCTCAGGGCGAACGGTGAGTCGAAGGGCTCACCACGAACGGAAAAACTAAATAATTTCAACCTAAGCCCGTTCACCCTGAGCCTGTCGAAGGGTAAATTACGGACTTTTGCAAGAAGCTCATCAATCTCCGGTTTCGTTCAGCGGGTAATCATCTTGTGCGGCAACCACAGGGTCAGCTCCGGCCAGATGGAGCAGATGACGATCCCCAGGAGGAGAATGATCACAAAAGGAATGGAGCCCATGAGCACCCTGGAGAGTGGAACGTCAGGAGCAATTCCCTGCACAATATAAAGATTCAGACCTACAGGAGGAGTGATCAAACCCACTTCCATGTTGATGGTCATGATTACCCCGAACCAGATAGGGTCGAAACCGTACTTCATTAATATTGGATGCAAAATAGGGGCCAAAATCAGGATGATGGCCACCGGCGGCAAAAAGCACCCCAGGATCAGGAGGAAGACATTGATCAGAAACATAAGCATCCATTTGGAAAAGCCGGAGGCAACAATATGGTTAATGATCGACTGGGTAATGTAGAGTTTGGTCAGGACAGCCCCGAAGAGGAAAGAAGTCGCGATGATCAGCATGATCATGGTGCTCTCTTTTATGGTCATATGCAAAATATTTTTATAATCCTTTAAACGGAGGCGGTAGATGACTATGACCAGGAAAAAAGCGGCTACAGAGCCCACGCCCGCTGCCTCGCTGGGGGTGGCCCATCCCCCGTAGAGGCTGCCCATGATGATCATGATAAGAAAGATGAACGGCGCCACCCGGGAGAGGGCTGAAAATTTTTCCTTCCAGGTGTAGGTAACCGTGTCAAAAAATTCCGCTCCGGCGGTTAAGGCGGGATTGACTGGTTCCCTGGCCTCCTTCAAGCGGGCCCACTGGGAATAAATGACCACCCAGATGGACATGAGGAGAGTAAGCATAATTCCCGGAATGATTCCGGCGATGAACAGCTTGCCTATCGAAGTCTGGGTGGCTATGCCGTAAACGATCATGGTCACGCTGGGAGGGATGAGAATTCCCAGGGTTCCCCCGGCTACGATGCATCCCGTGGCCAGAGAATCCGGATATCCCCGTTTGCGCATCTCCGGGATGCCCATGGAGCCAATGGCCGCGGCCGTGGCCGGGCTGGAGCCGCAGAGGGCGGCAAAGATGGCGCAAGAAAAAATGTTGCTGACAGCCAGTCCTCCGGGCAGGCGGTGGAGCCATCGGTGCAGGCCTTCGTAAAGGTCAGAGCCGCTTTTGGTGGCGGCGATGGTGGCTCCCATGAGGATGAAAAGGGGAATGGCCAGCAGGCCGAAGTCGTTAATCCCTTCGTATACGATATGGGCCATGAGGTCGAACTGCATACGGTCCATAAAGAGAATAATGAAAATAACCGATGGAAAACCAAGAGCGAAGGCAATGGGCATGCCGCTCAGCAGAAAAAGAAGGGTAACCAAACCAACGACAATTCCTAATATATTTGGGTCCATGGAGTTTTTTTCTCCTTCTGTTCAGATTACAGAGGCTCTCCCGCTCAGGGCTATGAAGTTCCGCCCTGCCAGTATAGGAGTTATTTTTTGGGAGATTCTTTTATATCTTTGAACCATCCGATTTTGAATAGATATTGAATAGATAAAAGGGTCATGCCCAGGGGCAAGAAAAAATAGGGAAAGGCCAGAGGAGGGCCCCATAAAGATTCCGACTTCCACCCTTTGGAGAAAGCTTCCCACCACATCTCCCACCCTTTCCAGGCGATCAGGACGCAAAAAACAAAAGATAGGGCGGAGGTGACCTGGGAGAGTCTAACGTTGAACCCCGGGGGGAGCAGGCGGGTGATCAAGTCGATGTTGATGTGCGCGCCGTCTTTGAGCCCGTAGGCCGCTCCCAGGAAAGTGGCCATGATGGTCAGATAAACCGAGAACTCAATCTCCCATATGGTCGCGATTCTCAAGACGTATCTCACGATTACTTCATAAGTAAGGACAAAGGCCGCAAGAACAATGGCCAGGCTGCTTAAAGTATAGAGAAATTGATTGAAACCCTCGACCCTCCGCGCCAGTCCCGAAAAAACCCTTTTCATCGCTGCTTTCACCTCGCTGTTGCTTAAAAATCCTAAGTGCAAACAGGTGCGACGCGGTCTTTTGGCGCCGCACCTCTTTAGGGTTGCTTATTGGCAATTTTGTTCGCCCGGAAAGTTTGAGCTATTGTAACAGTTTAGCGATTTGAAAAAATGGTGTAAAAGCCTTTGTTTTGGGCCGGGGGTTAGAGCGGAACGCGCCGGAAGCATCGGCTGGGTTTCCGCTTGGCCACGAGGACAGAAGATCTTTTCCTCCGGAGGAGGCGGGGGTTCTTACCCGCCCCATATGCGGAGAAATAAGCGCCTTATGATTCCAAGCGTTCCGCTCTGGCCCCCGGCCCCTGGAATCCCTTGGCCTTTACAACACACCTTTTTTCAAAATTTCAAAGAGCTAAAAAGAGCTAAAGTGTTACGAGCTATTTAACTGCCAGAGCCATATCTAAAAGCTCTTTTCCGCCCTTGACTTTCTCGGTGTACTCCTTCCAGGCCGTCTTCTTGGCCACCTCGGTCCAGAGCTTCAATTCCTCAAGGGTCAGGTCATGAACGATGACCCCTTTGGCCTTAAACAGGTCGGTGACCTCGGTATCGTCTTTCACCGCTTCTTCCAGGGCAAATTTTTCCAATTCCTTGCCGACTTCCATCATGATCTTCTGCTGCTCCGGAGAAAGTTTTTTCCAGGTTATCATGCTTATCACTAACGGCTCGAACATATACCAGGTGGTGGTAATCCGGGGAGAGGTGTAGTATTTCACCTGCTCATAAAGGCGGAAGGATTCGAAGGAAGATGAAGAGGTCATGCAGGCATCCAGCACGCCGGTCTGCAGAGCAAAATAGATCTCTGTGGAAGGCATGCTGGATATGCCTGCTCCTGCGCCTTCGTGGAGCATCTTCTCAAACATTTTGCCGGCGGCCCGGATCTTGATGCCCTTCAAATCATCCGGACGAATGAGGGGTTTTGTCTTGGCGGCCAGGCCGCCCCCGCACCAGGCCCAGGTGAGGATCTTCATGCCGTTATCATCGCAGAGCTTCTCAATTGCTTTGCCTATGGGCGCGTCTTTCCAGCGCATGGCCTGGTAATGGTCTTTGACCACGCAGGGCATAAGCGTTATGGAAAGTTGAGGAATTTTACCGGCGGCATAATCCAGGGGATAGACCGACATGTCCAGGGCCCCTTTGAGCATGGCGTCATATTGGGGAACTGGCTTAAAAAGGGCTGAGGCTGGGTAAATCTCAAATTTCAGAGACCCGCCGGTCCTCTCCTCAACCTTTTTGGCAAAAAGGCGACACAGGCGATCCCGGAAATCACCTTTGTCAATTGTTCCCGCCGGCCATTGATGGGAGATTTTCAGGGTGATGGATGGGCCCACCGGCTTGGCCTGGGCATGGGCCTCACCCCAGGTTAAAATAAAAAATAATGGTAACATTAGAACGCCAACTTTCATGATTCCCCTGTTCATAATTACCCTCCTCTATTATTTAGTGCAAAACTCACCCCCTAAGGAGGTGTCCTAATTTTTTGGGAACCTGGTTTTTAAGAATGGCAGATGATCTGGGAAAAAGTCTCTTAGGTCGTCACCCCGGCGAAAGCCGGGGTCCAGAACATCTTGAAATAACTGGATTCCGGCTTTCGCCGGAATGACGGAAAACCGCATTGCCAGACTTTTTACGAAACCAGCAATATATGATGATCTTGGAAAAAGTCGGCAGAAGAGTCATTGCGAGCGAAAGCGAAGCAATCTCGTTTTTATAAGTCCTTGAAAATACGGGATTGCTTCGTCGTCCCGCATTGGCGGAACTCCTCGCAATGACGAAAACGGGACTTTTTACGAGACCATCAATATATGCTGCCACAGGCTTCTAACAGATTCAATGGCCTTTTTTTGGCCACCGGAGCGGGGATTCTGCCCCTATTCCCTTTCCCGGTTCTCTATTATTTTAATCTCGGAGGAATAATGAACTACGACAAGTAAGTTTCCAGCTCCTGGATGGCTTTCTCCATAGAGGCCTTATCTTCCATGTTGAGAAATTTGACGTTCGGATTGATTTTGCTGATCATGCCGGTGAGCACTTTTCCAGGGCCGATCTCGATGAAAAGTTCCACCCCGCTGGCGATCATTTTATCCACGCAGGATTTCCATAAAATCGGATTGTGAATCTGACTTACCAGCTCTTCGGCGATGTGCCGGGGATCAACGATCCCCTGGGCGGAGGTGTTGGCGATAATGGGTCGTCTGGCCAGGCGAAGGTCCATCTTTTTTATGAAAGTTTCCATTTTTTCCGCGGCTGGTTTCATGAGGTAGGTGTGGAATGGGCCGCTAACCTTTAAGGGAATGGCTTTCAGCCCCATCTGCTCGGCTACTCTTTTGGCGTTCTTCAAATTATCATCGAACCCGCCGACCACTATCTGAAAGTCCGTGTTATAAAGGGCGGTGTAGGTTTTTGACGATTTACAGACGACTTCGATGTCGCCGATCTTTTCCCGGCTCAGGATGGAGAGAAGGCCGGCATTGCCGATCTCTTCGCCGCAGCTTTGCATGAACTCCCCCCGGGCTTTGACCAGCCGTACGCCGGTTTCGAGATCTATTGCCCCGGCAGCGTAAAGCGCGGCGTATTCCCCCAGGCTGTGGCCGGCCGTGACATAGAAATCCAGGGCCAGACCCCTTTCTTTCAGAAGTTCCCGAAAGGCTTCGTAACAAGCCACCGAGGCGGTAAAGATAGCCGGCTGGGAGTACCGGGTCTGGTCGAGAATCCTCGTTCCCAGGCGGCCGATGAATTCCAGATGCAGCCGATCACCGACGTTTTCCAGCCATGTTTTGAACTTTTCCAGGGATCGTTTCTCATCCTTATCAAAACAAAGGTGGCAGAGGTTGTATCCCAGAATTTGGTTGGCCCGGTCGAAGACCGTACGGGAAGCGGGGAATTTTTCATAAAGATCCCCTCCCATCCCGGAATATTGGGACCCCTGGCCGGGGAAAATCAAAGCAATTTTGGAAAAATCTTTCATAGTTTCGGCCGCATTCTCTCATCTTTTAAAAAAATGCCTTATTAATATCCTTTGTCAATAGATTTTTGTCAAGGGAAAAAGTCAGCTTGCCCCCCTTCACTTTTGATTTTCGTTCATGATTCCAGAATGATAAAAAGGACACGGCCCGCACGGGAGGGGGAATCTCTCGGGAGCACAAGGCAAGACTTCTTTCATGGCTGAGGGCGGGGCTTCCCTCCATGATGATCTGTATTCCTACGATCCCGCCTTTTCTTTGCGGAAGAAAAGCATGGGCTATGGTCCAATCTTGTTCCCGCCGGTGCTCCCTCTTTCATCCCCCTCCCGTTCGGGCTTCGTCTATCACAGTGATTTCATCAATTTATTCAAAAGTGAAGGGGGGCAAGAAAAAGTCAGGGAAAAGGACAGGTGCAGGGGGCAGATGAACAGATTGGGCATACCTTTGGGTATTTTTTCAGGACCTCGGACTCCAGGTCCACGCTAAGGAGGTTGGCCATCGAGGCCAGCCAGGCAAAGACGTCAGCCATCTCTTTGCCCAGGTTTCCCTTTTCTCCCCGCCGGTAAGCTCGGGTGAGTTCCCCGACCTCTTCCAGAAACCAGAGGAAAGTTTTATCCGCACCCCGTTTAGCGTCGCGAGATAGGTAGAGTTCCCTAATCAAATTCTGGAATTCTTTGATTTCCAAAGTCCACCTCCAGACCCCCACAGCTTATAAAAAGGCAAAATATTCTATTCATTTAACACGAATAAGGAGGTAAAACAAGGGTGAGGAAAAGATTTCTTCTTGACAAAGAAACAATTCATTATATATTAAAACTTTAAAATTTATTCTCGGCTTTGGAAAAGAACCTTGAAATTTCGCGTTGATGAGATCAGCGGAGAAGGTCGAGAGGAAACCTTTATCCAGGATGAAAACTGGATGGAAGAGCGCTTGGCCGGGGAGACCAAGAGGCCATTTCATTTCACGGGACCGATCAAGACACATTTAAACCTTTCTCGGTCCGGCAGGGTTATACTACTCCGCAGCCGGATAGAAGTCAGGGTAGAATGGATTTGCGCCCGGTGCCTTGAACCGTTTCTAAGGACTCTGACGTCGGAATTTACCACCAGTTTAAAACCCAAGCCTGATTTTCCTCTGCCGGAGGAAATTGAGCTGAGTCCAGAAGATCTGGAGACAGAGTATTATCAAGGGGGAGAAATAAATGTCGCTCCCCTGGTGCAGGATCAAATTTTGTTAACCCTTCCTCCCAAGGCTATATGTGGGGAAGAATGCCGGGGATTATGCCCTAAGTGTGGAAAGAACCTGAACCGAGAAAATTGCCATTGTTCAGAGGAAGTAGTTGACCCCCGGCTCGAGCCCTTAAAGAGCTTCCGGGTTTAATAACCATGAGGTGAAATTTTATGCCCAACCCCAAACGGAGACATTCCAAAACAAGAAGAGATAAGCGGCGAACCCATGATCGCCTTGCTTCCCCCCAATTTTCCACCTGTCAGCAGTGTGGGGAACCAAAAGCACCCCACCGGGTTTGCCCCCATTGCGGTAGTTATAAGGGGCGGACGGTGGTCGAAACGGAAGAAACCTGAAGGGAAAGATAACCAATGAAAATTGCCGTAGATGCCATGGGCGGAGACTTCGCCCCCCAAAGTATCGTGGAAGGGGCGGTGCTTGCGGCTGGCGAGCACGGGATACACGTAGCGCTGGTCGGGGATGAGAAGATCATCCGCCGGGAAGCGGCCAAATACCCGGGGAGCAATTCGCTTCCCCTGACTTTTGTCCACGCTTCGGAAGCAGTGGGTATGGATGAATCTCCCCTGACTCCCATCCGCAAAAAGAAAGATTCTTCAATTAAAGTGGCCTTCGACCTGCTCAAGAAGGGAGAAGCCTCGTCTGTGGTAAGCGCCGGAAATTCCGGAGCTGTTTTAGCCACTGCGGTCTTCATATTGGATAAATTACCCGGCGTGGACCGGCCGGCCATTGGGACGATCTTCCCCACCTTAAAGGGTTGGACCCTTTTACTTGATGCCGGGGCGAATGTGGACTGCAAATCCTTTCACCTGGTCCAGTTTGCCATCATGGGTGAGGCCTACGCCAAATATATCCTTAAGCAAGAGCGGCCCGCGGTGGGTTTGCTGAGCAATGGCGAAGAAGAATCCAAGGGTAACGAGTTGATCCGGGAGACCAACGCCATCCTGAGGAAGAGCTCGATCGGGTATATCGGTCCGGTTGAGGGACGGGATATTTTCAATGGCCGGGCTGACGTGGTTATTTGTGACGGGTTTGTGGGCAATGCGGCTTTAAAGATCTGCGAGGGCCTGGCCGAGGCCATCGGGGCCATGATCCGGCAGGAGCTGCAAGCCAGCTTGCGGGCTAAAATCGGCTATTTATTTGCCCGCCACGCCATAAACGACGTCAAGAAAAAACTGGATTATTCTGAATACGGCGGCGCTCCCCTCCTGGGTGTGGATGGAGTGGTCATCATTGGCCATGGGCGTTCTTCAGCCAAAGCTATAAAGAACGCAATTCGCCTGGCCCACGATTTTGCCCAGATCGGCCTTCCTAAGCTCCTGGTGCGCAACCTGGAAGAGAATCAAGACCTCCAGCGGCTGGGCGGTAAGAACTTGTCCAAAGTCTGGGAGCAGATCAAAGAAAAAATTATTAACTGAAAGAATCGCTCTGCATGCGGATTCCTCTATTCTTGCCTGGCGGAGGAAAAGGATTGCCAAGCGAAGGGAAGAAGAGATGATCAGGTCGCGGATAATTGCTACGGGTTCTTACGCTCCTCCAAAGGTTTTGACTAACTTTGATTTGGAGAAGATGGTGGAGACCTCCGATGAATGGATTATCTCCCGTTCCGGGATCAGGGAGCGCCGGATTGCGGAGAAAAACACCTCCACGTCGGACCTGGGAACTCAGGCAGCCCTTAGGGCTCTGGAGATGGCCGGTCTTGCGCCGGAAGACCTGGACTTCATCATCACCGGAACAAACAGCCCGGATATGTTCTTCCCCTGCACGGGGTGCTTCATTCAAGCCAAGATCGGAGCCAAGAAAGCCGCGGCCTTCGATGTCTCAGCCGGGTGCACGAGCTTTATCCACGCCCTCTCCCTGGCGGACAAATTCATCAAAGAAGATCCGAGCCGAAAGGTCATGGTCCTGGGCGCGGAGATCATGTCCAAAGTGACCGACTGGACCGACCGGGGAACCTGTGTCCTTTTCGGGGATGGGGCGGGGGCGATTATTCTCGCGGGGGAAGAAGGGGAACGGGGAATTCTTTCCACCCATCTGCACTCCGACGGGGCGCTTTGGGAACTCCTCTACATGCCCGGAGGGGGGTCGGCTAATCCGTCTTCTCACGAGACCGTGGACAAAGGCATGCATTACATAAAGATGGCCGGAAATCAGCTCTTTAAAGTGGCCGTGCGGGCTCTGGCTGACGTTTCCCAGGAAGCCTTGAAATATAACAGACTCAAAAGCCAGGACATCGACATCATGATTCCCCACCAGGCCAACACGCGCATTATCGAGGCTGCGGCCAAACTCATTAGTTTTCCCATGGAGAAGGTTTTTTTAAACATCGAGAAATACGGGAATACTTCCTCCGCCACCATCCCCATAGCCATGGATGAAGTTCAGCGAGAAGGAAAAGTGAAGGCCGGAGATTTGATGCTGCTGTGTTCTTTCGGCACCGGGGTTACCTGGGGCTCGGCGGTTATCCGCTGGTAAATTTATTTTCACCGCAGAGCGCGCAGAGGCCGCAGAGAATAAGGACTCAAACATTCAGCAAAAAGAATTATTCAAAGATAAACAGAAAAATTCTTTTTTGTGAGTTTCTTGCAAAAGTCCGTAATTTACCCTTCGACAGGCTCAGGGTGAACGGGCTTAGGTTGAAATTATTTAGTTTTTCCGTTCGTGGTGAGCCCTTCGACTCACCGTTCGCCCTGAGGTTCTCGGAGGGTGAACGGTTCGCGGAGGACAAGCTTGTCGAACCACAAAAAAATACTTTTGCAAGAGGCTCTTGTTTGTTATGATTTCCTTTTTTGGCTGTTTTTTATTATTCTCTGTACTACTAAAGTTCAATTTCTGAAAATTTTATTAAGATTTTTTGTAACACTTTAGCTCTTTGAAAAAAGGTGTGTCGTAAGGGTCAAGGGATTCCAGGGGCCGGAGCGGAATCCGCCTAAGGCGGAGAATCATAGGGCGCTTATATCTCCGCATATGGGGCGGGCAAGAACCCCCGCCTCCTCCGGAGGAAAAGATCTTTTGTCCCCGTGGCCAAGCGGAAACCCAACCGATGCTTCCGGCGCGTTCCGCTCTAACCCCCGGCCCAAAACAAAGGCTTTTGTACCATCTTTTCAAATCGCTAAACTGTTACGATTTTTTTATTTTATCTATATTTATCTGTGGTTATTTGTGTTCTAAATTGTCTTTTTTAACATCTTTCTTTATATCTCTGTGATCTCTGGGCCCTCTGCGGCAATATTGTTTTAATTTAAAAGGAGATGGGCAAAGAATGGATTATTTTTTGAACGAGGATCAGAAAGCCATCCGGGACCTGGCGCGAAAAATCGCCCAGGAGCGGGTGATGCCCGTGCGCGCGGAACTGGATGAAAAAGAAGAATTTCCCTGGGGGCCTTTGAAATATCTGGCCGATGTCGGCCTTTTCGGAGTGTACATTCCCGAAGATTATGGCGGCCTGGGGTATGGCTCTTTCGAGAATTGCCTGGCCATTGAGGAGATCTCCCGCGCCTGTATCGGGGTTTCTGTGTCCTTTGCCGCCTCCGGCCTGGGATCATATCCCTTCCTCCTCTTCGGCAGCGAAGAGCAGAAGAAAAGATACCTGCCGGATGTGGCCTCCGGGCGGAAACTGGCGGCATTCGGCCTTACGGAAGCCGGCGCCGGGAGTGACGCCGGGGGAATCCGCACTACGGCCAAGCGCGATGGAGATTCTTACATCCTTAACGGAACGAAGCAGTGGATCACCAATGGGGGTGAAGCGGAATTTTATTCCGTGATTGCCCTGACGGACAAAGCCAAAGGTCCGCGCGGGGCCAGCGCTTTCCTCTTGGAAAAAGGCATGTCCGGGTTCAACTTCGGCAAAAAAGAAAAGAAATTGGGTATCCGCTGTTCAATGACCCGGGAGCTTGTCTTCGAGGACTGCCGGGTTCCCAAAGAGAGTCTTATCGGACGGGAAGGGCTGGGGTTCATCGTAGCCATGCGCACGCTGGACAAGACCAGGCCGGGGATTGGCGCCCAGGCTGTCGGATTGGCCCAGGGGGCCTTTGAGGCGGCTGTGGAGTACGCCAGGGAGCGGCGCCAGTTCGAAAAGCCGATTATTTCCTTCCAGGCTGTCCAGCATATACTGGCCGACATGGCCGCAGAGATCGAAGCCGCCCGCGCTCTGGTTTACGCCGTAGCCCGTTGGGTGGATACTAATCCCAAGGACATCTCCAGGTACTCGGCCATCTCCAAACTATTTCCCACAGATGTGGCCATGAAGGTGACGGTTGATGCCGTGCAGATTTTCGGCGGCTATGGGTTCATGCGGGATTACCCGGTAGAAAAGATGATGCGCGACGCCAAAATCCTGCAGATCTATGAAGGAACAAATCAGATTCAACGCAACGTCATCGGCCAGTCGCTGATTAAAGAGTATGCCAGTAAATAAGGAGAGGCTGATGGGTGAGAGGCTTTTAGGAAAAGTCGCTTTGATTACCGGCGGAGCCCAGGGCATTGGAAGAGCCATTGCCCTGCTTTTTGCCCGCGAGGGGGGGAGAGTAGCGCTTTCCGACATCAACCTGGAGAAAGCTAAGGAGACCTGCCGGGAAATTGAGTCCTTCGGCCAGGAAGCGCTGGCTGTGGGGGGGAACGTCGCTGATGCCCGGGAGGCTGAAGCGATGGTGCAACAAACCCTGGAAAAATTTGGCCGCCTGGACATCCTGGTTAACAACGCTGGAATTACCCGGGATCAAGTCCTTTTACGCATGAAAGAGGAAGAATGGGACCTGGTTATTTCTGTAAACCTGAAAGGGGCATTCCATTGCACCAAAGCTGCCCTGCGCCCTTTCCTAAAACAAAAAGGCGGAAAAGTGCTGAATATCGCTTCGGTCACTGGCCAGATGGGGAATGCCGGTCAGTCCAATTACGCCGCCTCCAAGGCCGGTCTGATCGGCTTCACCAAGTCCATCGCCCGGGAATACGCCAGCCGGAACATTCAGGTGAATGCCGTGGCTCCGGGGTTCATCGATACGGCCATGAGCCAGGCTATCCCCGAGAAGGGAAGGGAAATCTTGATCAAACAGATTCCCATGGAACGGCTGGGCAGTCCGGAAGATGTAGCCGAGGCGGCGCTTTTCCTGGCCAGCCCGGCGGCAGATTACATCACCGGCCAGGTGCTAAACGTCAACGGCGGGATGTATATGTGATTCGCCAGGGATAAAAAATGATAGGGTGTCCGAATCACCCTTGACACTATTTGGCAAAAAAGTTAAAAGAATTTACCTTGAAATTTATTTAGATTCGTACGGAAGATTTTAAAGGAGGTGCGATTGTGGAAAAATCAGTGGAACGGAGGGTAGTCGAGATCATCGTGGAGCAGTTGGGGGTGAGCGAGGAAGAAGTGACCATGGAGGCTTCCTTTACAGATGATCTGGGCGCCGATTCATTGGATTTGGTAGAACTGATCATGGCCATGGAGGAGGAATTCGGGCTGGAAATCTCCGATGAAGATGCGGAGAAGATCCAGACCGTCCAGGATGTCGTTAATTATATCACTGAACACATCTAATAAGACATCAATCGAGCTCCTGAGGGAGAAAAATTTGCAGGCCGAGGCCGGAAAGATCGATAGCGGGGGTCCGATGATGTTCTTGTCTTTGGACAGGGAGGTTTTATGTTGGGACGGAGAGTAGTGGTCACCGGACTTGGGATGGTATCTCCGTTGGGCATTGGCGTGGAAAATACCTGGCAGGCGCTCATCCAGGGGAAATCCGGCGTGGCCAGGATCACCAAATTCGACCCCACGGGGTTCGATACCCAGATCGCCGCAGAAGTTAAAGGCTTCGTGCCAGAAAATTTCATCGACAAAAGAGAGATCAAACGGATGGACATCTTCATCCAATACGCCATGGCTGCGTCCATCATGGCCACAGAAGATTCCCAACTCAAAATCACTCCCCAGAATGCCGACCGGGTAGGTGTAGTGGTGGGGGCCGGACTTGGCGGGTTGACCACCATCGAGTCTTTCCATAAAATCCTTATGGAAAAGGGACCTGGCCGCATCTCTCCCTTTTTCATCCCCGCTCTCATCGTCAATGAAGCCCCCGGTCAGATTTCCATGCGCTTCGGGGCTAAAGGGCCGAATTCCTCTGTGGTTACTGCCTGCGCCACGGGCAATCATAACATCGGAGACGCCTGGAGAATGATCCAGCGGGGCGATGCCGATGCCATTATCTCCGGAGGAGTCGAAGCGACGATTACCCCCCTGGCCGTAGGCGGATTTAACGCCATGAAGGCTCTTTCCACCCGCAACCATGAGCCGGAAAAAGCATCACGACCCTTTGACAAGGATCGGGACGGATTCGTCATTGCCGAAGGCTGCGGCATTATTATCCTGGAAGAGCTAACCCATGCCCTTAACCGGAGGGCCAAGATCTATTCGGAAATCATCGGCTATGGGCTCAACGGAGACGCCTACCACATCACCGCTCCTTCGCCTGACGGAGAAGGCGCGGCCCGCTGCATGGCCATGGCCCTGAGAAGCGCCGGGATTCAGCCTGAAGAAGTGGACTATATAAACGCCCATGGAACTTCCACTTATTACAATGACATCTACGAAACGATGGCCATTAAGACCGTATTCCAAGAGCACGCCAAAAAGTTGGCGGTGAGCTCAACTAAATCCATGACTGGCCACCTCCTGGGGGGAGCGGGCGGTGTAGAGACAATCTTCACCGTCCTGACCATTTTTCAGGGAGTGATTCCCCCGACGATCAACTACGAGACCCCGGATCCAGAGTGCGATCTGGATTACGTGCCCAACGTGGCTCGGAAAACCGAAGTGCGGATTGCTTTATCCAATTCTTTTGGCTTTGGGGGCACCAACGCGGTCCTCGCTTTCAAGAAATTCGAACAGTGACATGAAAATAGTCATCGGCAGCGACCACGCCGGCTTTGAGCTGAAAGCCCATTTGGCGGCTTTCCTTATCGAGCAAAAAATCGAAGTGGCCGATTTGGGCGCTCCCGGAGAAATTTTTGTTGATTACCCGGACATCGCCTCTGCCGTGGCCGAGAAGGTTTCCCGGAAAGAATTTGAACGGGGCATCCTGATCTGCGGCAGCGGCGTTGGCATGTCCATCGTGGCCAATCGTTTTCCCGGAGTCAGGGCAGCCCTCTGTAATGACCTTTACGCGGCGCGGATGAGCCGGGAGCATAACGATGCCAACATTTTAGTTCTGGGCGGAAGGGTGACCGGAAAAGATCTGGCCAGGGAGATCCTCAAGGTTTGGCTGGAGAGCACCTTCCAGGGGGGACACCACCAACGCCGGCTGGAAAAGATCGAATCCCTGGATGAAAAAATTCGCCATTGCCGAAAAAAGTAATCATGCCTTATTTGCATATTTCCCGCCCCGCTTGAGCTTCTTCGAGCGAAGCGGCATACACTTGAGGCCTGCCATGAATCGTCCAACCTGGGAAGAGTATTTCATGGACATTACCCGCCTGGTGGCCAAGCGGGCTACCTGTATCCGCCGGCAGGTGGGAGCCGTCCTGGTCATGGACAAACGCATCCTGGCCACGGGTTATAACGGGGCTCCTTCGGGCCTGGCCCACTGTCTGGAGGGCGGCTGCCTTAGGGAGAAGAATCAGATTCCCTCGGGGGAACGCCATGAACTCTGCCGGGGGTTGCACGCCGAACAAAACGCCATCATCCAGGCTGCCTTTCACGGAATTCGCATTCAGGGGGCCACCCTTTACTGTACAAACCTCCCCTGCGTGATCTGCACCAAGATGATCATCAACGCCGGTATCAAAGAGATCATCTATGAGAGCGGATACGGGGATGATTTATCCCGGGAGATGTTGATGGAAGCCCACATTTCCACCCGCCAGAGGGGCAAAGGCTAAGAGGACAATTAAAAACTTCTGGCGGCAATTGGACTTTTCTTAAATATAACGATAATTTTGCACTACACCGCAAGAGCCAGGAGAAGCCGTTAAAAATGGAAACGACAGAAGAAGAAAAAAAGGTGAAAAGCCGTTTTGGACTGGCCAATTTCGAAAGGCGCAGGCATCCCAGGTTCTCAGTGGATTTGCCGATCGAATACCATCCAGTCAATGCCTCGACGGATCATCCTGGCCGCGCGGGCAATGTCAGTGAAGGGGGCTTGATGGCCTATCTCGCGGAAAAACCAGAATTAGGCCAATATTTACAGGTCAAACTCTTTTTCCCCGCCGGTTCTGATTTAGAGCAGGTGGAGATGCTGACTGAGGTGGCTTGGGTGGATATCCACCTGGGTGAAAACAGGGATTATCGGTCGGGATTGAAATTTGTGGACATCTCCCCGGACCACTTAAATAAATTGAGCAGCTTTCTCTTTAACCTTTCAAGAATTTGAAATCGCCCGAAATTCAAACAACAAGCCGACTCATTCCCGCAAAGGCCCGGCTACCTGTTCACCTTGGGGGTGGGCGGGGCAAAATCCAGGTCGTCTATTCCTGGATAGAGAGGAAGCCGGAACGGTTCCTTTTTCTTAGCATATTTTTCTTCAGCCTTATCCGCCTGGCCGTCGTTCCTTCATTTGGCCTGGGCGTTGACGAAGCCCACTACGTTTTGTATGCCAGGCATTTAGACTTAAGCTACGTCGATCATCCTCCCCTGGTCGGCTGGATCCATGCCCTCATCTATTATTCATTGGGGACTAACGAATTTCTGGCCCGACTGCCCGCGATTGTTTTATTTGCGCTGCTCTCTTACCTCTCCTATGGTTTTATGCTCAGAGTTTCTCATTCCCCCCCCATTTCCCTGTTGGGGGTTTTAGCGTTGAATAGCTCCTTTCTATTGAATGCCCTAAGTGTGATGCTTTTGCCGGATTCTCTTTTCCTGGTGCTGGCCCTTTTGCTCATGCCGGTGATAATAAAAATTGTCGAAAGCGGTGAAAGGAAATATTTTATCTATTTGGGGGTTCTTTTGGGACTGGCCGGGCTGGCCAAATATACGGCGGCATTGCTGATCCCGCCGCTTCTGATTTATTCTCTTTCGAAGAAGAGAACTGATTTGCTGTTTTCCAAATATATGCTGATGGCCGCCGGCATGGCCATTTTATGCGTTACTCCGGTCATTTATTGGAACCTGCAAAATCAGTGGGTCAGCTTTGGCTATCAGGGAAGCCGTATGGCCGGCTCATCAGCGATGAGTTTCCAGAACTTTTCCCTTTCGCTATTGGCCCAGTTTGGCAGCTACAGCCCCTTTTTATTTCTCATAGCTTTTTACGGGTTTTTTAAGGCCTTCCGCTCAGCAAACGATTGGATCCGTCTGGCCTTTTATTTTGGCGGAACCATTCTAACTTTTTTTTGTTACCCGGCCCTTTATGACCCCGTTCTCCCTCACTGGAATAGCCTTTTCTATTTGCTCTTCATACCCATTGGGATTTATTTTTTGTGCCAGGAAGTAAGCAGAAAAAAAAGATTTTTTCTGAAATTTTCTTTGGGATTCAGTTTGGTCGTAACCCTGCTGCTTTACGTGGAACTATCCGCGAAGTTTTTTACTTTTCCCGATTTTCAATCTCCCTTTCAGGACATCTATGGCTGGGCAGAGATTTCTAAGGAGGCCAATACCCTTCTTAAAGAGAATCCCCAATCCCTTAAAGCCCTGGCCGTGACCAACTGGACGATGGGCAGCCGGATGATGTATTATTCTTTGCCCTATCAAAATGAGGTTTTTGTGATCGATCGCCGATTTGACCAGTTTGATTTTTGGCAGAAGAATTCTCCTCACGGGTACGATCTTCTTTTCGTCAATACCCATTTTACCCACGAGGATATTTCCCAAAAATTCAAGTGCGGCGAGGTCAGGGCGGCCAAAAAAATTGATATTCTCCTGAATGGAGGCAAAGTGAACCAGATTGAATATGTGTGGTGCAAAAATTATCAAGGGATGAAAAATGAAAAACCTTAATCCTCTTTTCTACCGGTCTCTGGCGGTCCTTTTTATTCTGGTGGCCTTAAGCTATCTTTTTATCGATATCCCTCTGGCCGTCTATTGCCGGAATATGGATGCTGGGGTGCGCAATTTTTTTGGGGTGGTTACCGAGCTGGGGATTTCCACCTGGTATTTAATCGGCTCTTTTGCCTTATTCCTGTTTTTCCGGTTTGTTTCCAAACAGACCATTAACGCTCAGCGAGCCCTTTTTTTCTTCGTCTCTATTGTGATATCCGGGATTCTGGTAAACGTCGTCCGCTTCACCGCCGGCCGTTACCGGCCCGAAATGCTTTTTAGCAAAGGCCTTTACGGTTTTACTTTCTTCGAGATAGAACATGCCCTCGTTTCTTTCCCTTCAGGACATACCACTACCGCCTTTGCTATAGCCATGGCGCTTTCCTTCTTTTGGAGAAAATACTGGCCTTTTTTTGGTCTTTTTGCTTTGATGGTGGGGGTGAGCCGGATGATTATTACGGCCCATTATCTCAGCGATGTAATTGCCGGGGCTTATGTCGGTATCGTATCGGTTATTTTCTTAAAAAATTTTACCGCGGGTTATTGGGAGAAGAATCTGTTTTCGAACAGAAGTTTAGGAAGCCCAGATAAGGGAAGGGACGCTTCTGTTCCTTTCCGCTAAGAGGTCGGTTCAAATTGCGTTGTCCCTTTTGTCAGCACATCGATGACCGGGTTATTGACTCCCGACTGAGCAAGGAAGGAGGCATGATCCGCCGCCGCCGGGAATGCGCCAATTGTCAGCGCCGATTTACCACCTATGAAAGGGTGGAAGAAACCATGCCCCTGGTGATCAAGAAGGACGGGCGCCGGCAGACTTTCGATCGGGGAAAAATCCTGGCCGGCCTGCACAGAGCCTGTGAAAAACGTCCGATCAGCGTAGAGGTCCTGGAAAAAATGGCGGAGCGCATTGAGCAGCGTCTGGAAGAAGCAGGAGAGCGGGAAGTGCAAAGCCGGGAGATCGGAGAACAGATCATGCAGGAGCTGCAAAACCTCGACGAAGTGGCTTATGTGCGCTTTGCCTCGGTCTACCGTTCTTTCAAGGATGTCAACGAATTCATGAACGAGGTGAAGGAACTTTTGGAAAAAGGGCAAAAAAAATAAAATATAGGCTCAGGGCGCAAGGCGCATGGCCTAAGGTGTAAAAAAACAAAGAATTTTGTAACAGTTTAGCGATTTGAAAAAATGGTATAAAAGCCTTTGTTTTGGGCCGGGGGTTAGAGCGGAACGCGCCGGAAGCATCGGTTGGGTTTCCGCTTGGCCACGAGGACAGAAGATCTTTTCCTCCGGAGGAGGCGGGGGTTCTTGTCCGCCCCATATGCGGAGAAATAAGCGCCTTATGATTCTCCGCCTAAGGCGGATTCCGCTCTGGCCCCCGGCCCCCGGAATCCCTTGGCCTTTACAACACACCTTTTTTCAAAGAGCTAAAGTGTTACAGAATCTTTAACTTAAGCCTTGAACCTTGCGCCGGTTTTTTATGAATATAGACGAAAAGTATATGCGGCTGGCCCTGCGGCTGGCTAAAAGAGGCATGGGGCAGACGAGCCCCAATCCGATGGTTGGGGCGGTCATTGTCAAATGGAAAACCATCGTTGGGAGGGGTTACCATCATCGGGCGGGAGAGCCCCATGCTGAAATCTTGGCGCTCAGACAGGCTGGAAAGAGGGCTTGCGGGGGAACCCTCTATCTAAATTTAGAACCCTGCAATCATTTTGGAAGGACTCCTCCCTGCACTTCGGCAATTCTGGATGGGGGAATCAAACGGGTAGTTGCCGGGATGAAGGATCCTAACCCTTTAGTTTCAGGCCGGGGGATCAGGCGTTTGAGAAGAGCGGGGGTTCGGGTCGATGTTGGAATATTGGAAAAAGAATGCCGGGAATTAAACGCGCCCTTTTGTAAATTTATTACTTCCGGAAAACCTTTCGTGATCTTAAAAGCAGCCGCCAGCCTGGACGGGAAAATCGCCACCAGGTCCGGTGATGCGCGCTGGATCTCCGGTGCTGTTTCCCGGAATTATGTCCACCGCCTGCGGCAAACCATGGACGCAGTGATGGTAGGGATTGGCACGGTTATGAAAGATGACCCGCTGTTGAATGTCCGACTTCCTGGTGTAAGGCGGGCCGGCCATCCGCTGCGGGTTATCGTTGATAGCCATCTGCGAATTCCTCTAACCTCCCGGTTGGTCCGTACGGCCGGGCAATACCCCACGCTGGTAGCCACCACCAAGGCAGCTTCTTCTTCCAAGATGAAGCAAATGACTAAAGCAAAACTGGCAGTATTGGTCATCGAAAACGACGCTCAGGGAGGGGTTAACCTAAACGCACTAATGGGGGAGCTGGCCAGCCGCGGCATTGTCTCAATCCTCCTGGAAGGCGGGTCCACCTTAAACGCCAGCGCCATAAAAGAAGGCATAGTTGACAGGCTCCTTTTCTTTATTGCTCCAATGATCCTCGGCGGTAAGTTAGCGCCTGGAATAATCGGCGGAGAAGGAACCCTTCGAATCAAAGATGCGCAGTTAGTGAAAATTCTTAAAGCCCGGCACATCGGTCCCGACCTGCTGATCGAAGGAGCCATTGGTAAAGAGGAATAGCTTTTGCCAATAGAGTGAGGGGTATGTTAGAATTATAAAAGGAAAAGGCTTCTTTCCAACTTTGATGGCTTCGTAAAAAGTCGTCACTCCGGCCTGCCTGTGCCTGGCAGACAGGTGAAAACCGGAGTCCAGAGGTTTGATAAATCCTGGAAATTACTGGATTCCGGCTTTCGCCGGAATGACGGGGAAAGGGGCTTTCGGACTTTTTACGAGTTCATCAACTTTAGGCATTTTTTTAATGTTCACCGGCCTGATCCAGGATGTGGGAAATATACGAATCATTGACCGCAGGGGCGGGGGAATTTCCCTGACGATCTCCACCCGGCTCGACCTTAGTTCGGTAAAGATCGGGGACAGCATTGCCGTTGATGGAGTTTGCCTTACTGTGGTGAAGCTTGCCGGCCGCACCTTCACTATGGAGGTTTCTCCGGAGACGCTTCAGCGAACGACTCTTTCCAGCGCTAAAGAAGGGCAAGCGGTCAACCTGGAAGCGGCCTTGAAGATGTCCGACCCCCTGGGAGGGCATTTAGTGGCCGGGCATGTGGATGGAACAGGAGAAATCACCGGAATTACCCTAGAAGGAAACTCCCTCCGTTATCAATTCCGGGTTCCCCTGGATATTGGCCGCTACTTGATAGAAAAAGGATCATTGGCCGTGGACGGAATCAGCCTGACCGTAGCCGAATGTCTTGACCAGGAATTCAGTGTTAGGCTTATTCCCCATACGGCCGAGAGAACGACTCTGGGAAAAAAGAAGGTCGGGGATCGGGTGAACCTGGAGAATGATATGATTGCTAAATACGTAGAAAAATTCGTGAGGCAGCGGGATGATCAGGCCCGGGGAAGCTCGCGCATTGACGCCGAATTCCTATCTAAACACGGTTTTATCCCATGAGGCCCCCGCAGAAACGTAAAAAAGATGAGAATGCTTCAAGGCCCTTCCATAGCTGGATGACAATGAAAGATAATCAAAGAAAATAGTCATTGCCGGCGAAGCCCTGCAGCGCATGTTGCTGGGGACAAAGCGGGCTATCCAGGGTTTAGGGTTTTGCAGGAGCTTCCAATAGAATAGACGGAGTCAAAAAGATATGCCAGTTAGCGCTATCGATGAAGCATTATTGGATATTCGCAAAGGGAAAATGGTCATCCTGGTGGATGACGAGGACCGGGAGAACGAAGGAGACCTCTGCCTGGCCGCGGAGAAAGTGACCCCCCAGGCCGTCAATTTCATGGCTAAATACGGCAGGGGCCTGATCTGCCTCTCTTTGATGGAGGACAAGATTAAGGAGCTTCAGCTTCCTTTGATGGTTTCGGACAATACTTCGTCTTTCAAGACGGCCTTTACTATTTCCATCGAGGCCAAGCGCGGGGTGACCACGGGGATTTCGGCTGCTGACCGGGCGACTACCATCTTAACAGCGATCGCTGAAGGAGCCAAAGCCGAAGACCTGGTTCGTCCCGGGCATGTTTTTCCTCTCCAGGCTAAACGCGGAGGTGTTCTCGTCAGAACGGGCCAGACCGAAGGTTCCGTTGACCTGTCCCGGCTGGCTGGATTGAAACCGAGCGGGGTCATTTGCGAGATTATGAACGACGATGGCACCATGGCCCGGATGCCCGACCTGGAAATTTTTGCCCGGAAGCATAACCTAAAAATTGTAACTATTGCCGACCTGATTAAATACCGGCTGCAGAACGAATGCCTGGTTCATCGGGCGGCCATTACTACCTTGCCAACAGTTTACGGCGGGGACTTTAAAGCCATTGCTTACACAAACGAAGTGGATACCCAGCAGCATCTGGCTTTAATAAAGGGCGATATCCCTACGAAAGATGCGGTTTTGGTCCGGGTTCACTCAGAGTGCCTGACAGGAGACGTCTTTGGCTCCCAGCGTTGTGACTGCGGCGAACAATTGCACGCAGCCATGCGCATAGTCTCCAGGGAGGGAAAAGGGGTCATCGTGTACATGCACCAGGAGGGGCGGGGAATCGGGTTGATCAACAAGATGAAAGCCTACGCCCTCCAGGATCAAGGCCAGGACACTGTGGAAGCAAACGCAGCTTTAGGGTTTGAGCCTGATTTGCGGGATTACGGGCTGGGAGCCCAGATTTTAAGGGACCTGGGGGTGCGCAAGATCCGCCTGATGACCAACAACCCCAAAAAGATCGTGGGCCTGCAAGGGTATGGCCTGGAAGTCGTGGAACGGGTGCCCATAGAAATCAAACCCAGCCGCAAGAACATTGCCTATCTAAAGACGAAAAAGAAGAAGATGGGGCATCTTTTATCGGTCGATTGAAAAAAGCTATCAGCTTTCAGCAAAGGAAAACAGGTCTTAGATTTAGTTGATAGCTGATTGCTTCTAAAAAGGGGAGGAAAAACCAATGCCCAGAGTGATCGAAGGGAAACTTATTGCCAAAGGGATGAAGTTCGGGATCGTGGCCAGCCGGTTTAACGACTTTGTTTGCGAACGTCTTCTGGCCGGAGCGCTGGATGCGCTCATACGCAACGGAGCAGATGAGAAGGACATTGAGATCCTCAAGGTGCCCGGAGCTTTCGAGATTCCCCAGGTAGCCCGCAAAATGGCCCTGTCGAAAAAATACGACGCGGTCATCTGTTTGGGAGCAGTCATTCGCGGAGCCACACCGCACTTCGATTACATCGCCGCTGAGGTGTCCAAAGGGGTGGCCATGATTGGGATGGAAAGCGAAGTCCCCGTGGCCTTCGGCGTGCTGACTACCGACAACTTAGAGCAAGCCATTGAGCGAGCCGGGTCCAAAGCCGGGAATAAGGGGTGGGACGCAGCTCTCTCGGCCATCGAAATGGCCAATCTTTACCGGGAAATGAAAGAGAAAAAATAAAAAATATTCACCGCAGAGGACACAGAGAAAAAAATTAAGACCTAAATCATAAACAAATCCAAACCTCTAAATTAAATTTATAACATATTTGTTATTGCCTTTTAAAGATGCGGATTTGTTTAGTCCCGTGATTTAGGTGATTTGTGTTTAGTATTTTGAATTTTAATTTATTTTCTCAGCGGTCTCTGCGCTCTCTGCGGTGAATGGGTGTAAGGATTTTGAATGAGTATCCGGCGGAGGGCGAGGGAAATTGCCCTTCAGGTTCTTTATCAATTGGATATTAGCCAGGAGGAGGCCGGTGAGGTTTTGGACCTTTACTGGGAAAACTTTGAACCTTCGCCGAAGGCCCGGGAGTTTTGCCAGCGACTGGTGGATGGGGTGCGCCGGAACCAGAGCCAGATTGACCGGTTCATCGAGGAAAATTCCGAAAATTGGACCCTGAAGCGCATGTCCATGGTGGATCGCAATATTTTACGCCTGGCTACTTTTGAGCTTCTACAATGTCCGGACATTCCTTTCAAATCCACCCTCAACGAAGCCGTTGAACTGGCTAAAAAATTCGGAGCGGATGACTCCGGAGCTTTTGTCAACGGTATTCTGGATAAGATTCATTCCATCCAGGCCGCGGCCGGGAACGACCATCCGGCGAATCCGCCCTCGATATGAAATAGGCCACCCTTTTGGATATACACGGGAGCTTCTTGCAAAAGTCCGTAATTTACCCTTCGACAGGCTCAGGGTGAACGGGCTTAGGTTGAAATTATTTAGTTTTTCCGTTCGTGGTGAGCCCTTCGACTCACCGTTCGCCCTGAGGTTCTCGAAGGGTGAACGGTTCGCGGAGGACAAGCTTGTCGAACCACAAAAAAATACTTTTGCAAGAGCCTCACGGCAACCGCTCATAAAAAGATCATAGCTTAAGGCCTTCCGCTTATTTAGCCCACCGTCTCGGTAAGGTAATTTAAATACCGCAGTCATATATTTGTCATCTATTGTTCTCTTTTTGACGGGCATATCATAAATTGTACATTTTTAGGTACTGATCCTACCCGTTTACTACCAATTTTCAATTCTTCCCAAAATTTTTAATAGCTTTTAAATAATAAACAGTTGGTCACAGTTGTTAATTGATTTTTAAAAATTTGGAACATTTTGGAATAAAAATTGCTAATCATTCAATTATGATGGTCTCGTAAAAAGTCCCGTTTTCGTCATTGCGAGGAGTTCCGCCAATGCGGGACGACGAAGCAATCCCGTATTTTCAAGGACTTATAAAAACGAGATTGCTTCGCTTTCGCTCGCAATGACTCTTCTGCCGACTTTTTACGAGATCATCAATTATGATGGCTTCGTAAAAAGTCTGAAAAGACGTTTTTCTGTCATTCCGGCCCCGCATCAAGTGCGGGATAAACTCCAGCCGGAATCCGGTTTTTTCAATTAGTTATAAATTTTCTGGACTCCGGTTTCCACCGGAGTGATGACTTTTTACGAGTTCATCAAAGCTACAAAAATGATGGTATCGTAAAAAGTCGTAAAACTGTCACTCCTGCGAAAGCAGTCCGCCTTAGGCGGACAGAACTGCTTGAATTTACTGGATTCCAGCTGGAGTTTATCCCGATGAAAATCAGGGCCGGAATGACATAATGAAGGGAGTTCTGACTTTTTACAAGTTCATCAAAGCTAAAAATGAAAGATTGGAGTAATTTCTATGAAAGAGATTATGACCCCACAGGAAGCAGCGGAATATTTGAGCATTCATGTCAGAACCATATATAGGCTGGTAAAAAAGGGGGAGATCCCCGGCCGCAAGGTGGGCGGAAGCTGGAGGTTCAAGAAGGATGCTCTGGATGAATGGCTTTCATGGAAAGGAAATCCTTCCCCAAAAGAAAAAGAGTGAAAGATGGAAAAAAGGGTTTTAGTGGTCGATGACGAACAAGAAATTCGGAGTCTTCTTTATCAGGCGCTCACCCAATTCGGGGGGTTCGAGGTAGAGTTGGCCGAAAATGGAGAAGAAGCGCTTAAGAAAATCAAGGACAACAAATTTGACCTGGTTTTGACTGACTGGAAAATGCCCAAATTGAATGGCCTCCAATTGGTAGATGAAATCACCAATACGAATCCCGAAATCGTCTCGGTTTTGATGAGCGGGCAGGGGACCATTGATTCGGCGCTGGAGGCAATGAGGCGGGGTGCGAGCGATTATCTCACCAAGCCCCTTAACCTTCCGGAGATGATGATTCGGCTGCACAAGGTTCTTGAGGAGAAACGCCGCTTAAAGAGGCTAAGTGATTTCATCCTGCAACTGGAAAAGTCCATTAAAGAACTTCGCAAGATCGATGAAATCAAATCTGAATTTGTATCGGTGGCTTCCCATGAATTGAGAACTCCCCTGGCCGCGATTAAGAATGCGGTTCAGTTGATCCTGAAAGGGAAGACCGGAACGATTAATGAGACTCAGGTAAAGTTTCTTTCGATGGCTGAAAGAAACATCAATCGCCTGATGAACATCCTGAATGACCTTCTGGATATATCCCGGATTGAGTCCGGAAAGATGATGATGAAATTTGAGGAGATGGATTTAAGAGGTCTCATAGATTTTATTTTTTCCTCATTCAAACCCCAAGCCGACGGGAAATCGATTAAGCTCGCAATGGAGATTTCCCAGGAGGTCCCAGATGTTTATGGCGATCGGGGGAAGGTCGAGCAGATATTAACCAACCTTGTAGGCAATGCGATCAAATTCACCCCCGAAGGAGGGGAGATTGTGATCTCGGTAAAGCCCTATGATGGGGATGGAAACAGGGTAGCCATATCGGTCAAAGATTCAGGTCCCGGCATTCCCTCAGATCAACTCGATAAGATCTTTGAAAAATTTCATCAGGTGGAAGGATCCTTACAGCGATCCGTGGGGGGGACAGGCTTGGGTCTGGCCATCACCAAAGGATTGGTAGAAGCCCATCAGGGAAAAATCTTTGTGGAAAGCCAAGTCGGCCAAGGAAGCGCTTTTACCTTTACCTTGCCCGGCGCAAAGGGCGAAATGAGGGAAGCCCATTTTCGCATGATCCTGGATCGGGAGTTCCGCCGGGTCCAGGAGAGCCGCTCTTCGCTTACTCTTTTTCTAGTCGGAGTATTGGGAGATGAAGAAGGGACGAAGGATTCTTTATTGGATCAGGTGGAGAGGGAAATGAAAAAATGCCTTTGCCGGAAGGGCGATATTCTCTTAAGACGAAACAGAGAAAAAATATTGGTGGCCATGTGTGCCACAGATAAAAAAGGGTCTTTGGTCATCCGGAAACGGATTGAGGAAAAATTCCTCCAAATTCCCGGTGATGGTTTGAATGCCCCGCCAGTCGTCAAAGTCGGGGCAGCCACTTATCCCGATGAGGTCCTTTCCAAAAGAGACCTCTTCCGGAAAGCCAAAGAAAGGTTGAGGGGGTAAAGAGACAAAGATGATTCAGCCCAAAATTTTGGTCATAGATGATGAACCCGATTTAGTGGAAACTCTCCGTTTCTCCCTGGAGGCGGAAGGGTATGAAGTCCTGGTATCTTTCAACGGCGAGGAAGGATTGAATTTAGCCCGTAAAGAAACCCCGGATTTAATCCTTCTGGACCTGATGTTGCCGAAACTGGATGGATACAAAGTATGCCGTTTATTAAAATTCGATGAAAGGCACAAGCACATTCCCGTCCTGATGCTAACTGCCAAGATCCAGGAGAAGGATAGGATTTTGGGGATGGAAACCGGAGCAGATGAGTATATTACCAAACCTTTTAACATCGATGAATTGATGGCCAAAGTAAAATCTTATTTGAGCAAAAAAGAATAATCGATGCCAAACTTCAAGTACAAGGTAAGGGATAGATTGGGGAGGTCCATAGCCGGGACAATCGACGCCCCTACCCTACAAATTGCCGGGGACCGACTCTACCAATTAGGGTATTTCCCCATTGACATCAAGGAAGAGGGAAGGAGCGCCCTGTCCGATCTATCGGAATTCTGGCTGCGATTTCAGAAGGTAAAGATGGAAGATCTCATCTTCTTCAGCCAGCAACTTTCCACTCTATACAAAGCAGGACTGCCTTTGCTTGCCGGAATGGAGAGTTTAATCGAACAGACCGAAAATAAAAAGTTGAAGTCCGTATTGGCGGGAATCCAGCGCCAGATCGAAGGAGGAAGTACGCTCTCCCAGGCCATATCCAGGTATCCCGATGTTTTCCCCCTGATTTATATCAATATGATTCGAGCCGGGGAGACCTCGGGAATGCTGGGCGAATCAATGGACCGTTTCGTTACTCTGGCCGATCGGGAATTAAGAACCAGGCAGAGAGTGAAAGAGGCCACCCGTTATCCCAAAATCATCGTCGTGTCCCTGATCATCGCCCTTGGGGTCCTGGTAATTTTTGTCATTCCCCGATTTGCCATTGTCTTTGCTCAATTCAAGACTCCCCTGCCCTTACCGACCAGGGCGCTGATCGGAATCAATGATGTTTTTCAGGCTTACTGGTATCTAATCCTTTTAGGGGCTGGCGGAATTCCCTTGCTGATCAAAAGGTATTTAGGGACCGAAAGCGGGAAAAACCGCTGGGATCGATGGAAACTTCATATTCCGGTTTTCGGGCAAATCTTTCTAAAAATTGCCCTCTCCCAGTTTGCCTACACCTTTGTCATGCTGAACCGGAGCGGGATTCCCATCCTGCAGACCCTGGAGGTCACTTCCGGCACGATTCAAAATACCCACCTTTCCCAAACCATTGATGAAATGGGCCTCAAAATCAAGGAAGGCAAAAGTTTGACTGCGGCCATGCGGGAAACCAAGAGATTTACCCCGCTGGTCATTCAGATGGTTTCGGTTGGGGAGTCTTCGGGTTCATTGGATAAGATGTTAATGAGCGTTACGGAGTATTATGACCGCGAAGCGGAAAACGCCATTAAAAAAATGTCCGCTTATATCGAACCCATTTTAACGCTTTTCATGGGAGTGAGCATTCTATTCCTGGCCCTGGCCGTATTTTTGCCCTGGTGGAACGTTGCTGCTCTTTTCCGGTAGAACACAGGAGTTATAAGGAATCAATAGTGGATCGGGGGAGAAAATTTGATTTTTCTATTATGGCCAAAGATCGGATTCAAGGAATCAAGTGATCAAGTGAAAAAAACTGAAAAAAAAACCTTGGACCGTCGAACCCTTGGGCCCTCGAACCCAAGGGGAATGACCCTTGTGGAAGTGATCGTGGTCATGGTCATCATCGGAACCCTGGCCGCTGTCTTCATTCCCCGATTGGAAACAACTACATCTTCCCGGGCTGCGGTGGATGGAGCGGCCTACATGATCGCTTCCGACATTCGCTATGCCCAGGAGTTTGCCATGGCCAGGGGGATATCCAAGGGAGTCATTTTTACATCCGGGGCATCGGTTTACACCTTCAACCCCGGAAGCGGTCTGGATTCTTCAGGTCAACTTCCAGCAGGGGCAACGGTTGTTAACAATTTCACCATTACCTTTAATTCCCTGGGAGAACCCACCACCGGGGGAGGCGGATCAGTAACGGTTTCCGGGGGGGGACAGACAAAAACCATCAGCATTGTGATTTATACGGGAAAGGTGAACATTACCTAATGAGAGGGGTCAAGGGGTCGAGGATTCAAGGGGTCATGTATAGGCAAAAAAAAAGAAGTAAAGGATTCACCCTCATTGAAATCATTATTGTGATCGTGATGGCCGGGATCCTTCTGCCGGCTATTATTGTCCCCTTTATTGCCTCCGTTAAGGGGAGCGGAAAACCCGAGATGGCCGGCAAAGCCATGTATCTTGCCAAACAGAAGATGGAGGAGTTCATGAAATTCGAATACGGCAATCCAGCCCTTAACCCCGTGAATCTCACTCCCTATGCCGCCGCGGATCTTCCCAACTACCAATGGCGATGGGAGAGGCTTTATGTGCCTAGTAATAATCTAATGGCTGCTGGGTCTGTTAATCCACCGGATACAGGGTATAAACGGATTCGAGTTCTGGTAAGAGATCCGGAAAACAGTACTTATGAGGTCTATTCAGTGGTCACAAATTTTCCATAAGAGAAAGGGGCCAAGAAGTGGCCAAATTGCGGATTATGAATTGTCGATTATGGAATCTTAACTCCGAACTCCGAGCTCCGAGCTCCGAATTTCAAAGGGGTTTCACCTTAATAGAAATAATTATCGTGATGGTCATTTTGTCCATCGTTTCTGCTATTACCATCAAATTCTTAGTAGATAGCCTGAAAGTCTACACAATGTCGGTCAATCAGAAGACTCTTTTAGACGAGGGGAAACTGGCCCTGGAAAGGATGTGCCGGGACATACGGGATGCCCGGAGCATTATTTCTCCGGCCGCCGGGGGATCAGGGAATCTGATCACTTTTGTCAGAACCCATGCTACGGCCCACGATGGGGCGAATGAGAGTATTACCTTCCAGTTGAGCGGGGGCAATCTGGAAAAAGTCAAATCATCCCCCGCTGCCGTCAGCGCCCTGGCCGAAAATGTTTCTGCTTTCACAGTAGCCCGGGAAACGCTGAATGATGAGATTCGCATTTTTTTGACTCTCTCGCTGGGAAGCGGAGAAATTATGACTTTACAGACGAAGGTCTATCCGAAAAATCTTGCGGATAGTTTGGCGTATAAAAACTTTTTTGCCAACTGGCGGGAGGAGCAGAGCAGTTGAAAAATCCCTTGCGGATGGACGCAAAAGGAGTATCCGCGCTCTTCCTGATCATGGCCATGATGCTCCTGACCGCGGTCGGTTACGTCCTTTCTTATTTGATCCCCACCAAACAGAAATCGGTCAGCTTGGCCATCTACTCTCCTCAGGCCTTTTTCATTGCCCAGGCCGGGGTGGAATACGGGGTCCGCTATAGCTCGGACCAGGGCTGGAGGAATTCAACGGATCTCCTCCGTCTTAACGGAGCCGGAGTGAACCAACGAAACCTGGGAAATGGAAGGTTCACCATCAGTTATAACAGCGGAAGCGATCGTTTGACCTCCAGGGGAGAGATCAGCAATTCCAGCGAGCGCAGGACTGTGGAGGTTTCCAACTTCAGCCAATTCCTGCGGGTGGTCTTTGCTCCAGCTTCTCCGGCCGCGTGCTGGAGTGCGGGAACTTCGCGGGCCAGGTTCTTTATTCAAAATGCCCGGGGAAGCAGCCTGACGCTGACCGCTTTTTCCGCCTCCTGGACCCAAACCCCGCCCAACAGGATGATTCGGCGAATCGACATGGATGGCCTTCAAAAATATGACGGAAATTATATCAACGGCAGCGAGGCGGTAAATTTTAACCGGGGGGGCAATCAGCATACGATACTCCCCAACGGTGTGACCCAGGTGGATATTGAGTGGAATAGCGATGTAACGAACGGGGCCAATATCCGCATTACATTTTATACAGCAACCGGAAAGAATTATCCCTTTAACCTGGATGCGCCGGGAGATGGATTGCCGGCTTGTTAAACCCTTTTAACCCTTCTTATAAAAGAAGGGTTTGGGTGATTTAAACAAAAGCGATACCCGTGAGCAGGATTGCCACAAAAAGGTAAATATCCTATGGCCAAAGTAAAAATCGGTTTAGACATTGGCAGCCATTCCATTAAGCTAACAGGTTTCCAAATGACTTCCCGGGGCCTTTTTCTCACCCATGCCGGGATAAAAGAGATTCCCCATGGACGAGAGGAAGGGGATTTAAATTTCATTGCCGAAGTCACCAAGGCTCTTTACAGGGAAATGGATCTGCCTCCCGGGAAAGTCAGGCTATGTGTTTCCGGTCCGGGAATACATATCCGGCGGATAACCTTTCCTGCTATGCCCAAAGCCGACCTGAAAGAGGCCATCCGCTGGGAGTTGAAAGGGCAGCTTTCCTATCCCATCGAATCAGCCCAGATCGACTTCCATGTCTTGAATGAATTTGTTGAAGACGACTCGAAGAAGCTTAACATGATTGCTGTAATATGCCCCCATCAGCAAATCGAGCGCACCCTGGCCATTGCCGGAAAAGCCGGACTCCATCCCACCCATCTAAACGTGGGTCCCTTTGCCCTGTGGAATGCCCTGTTAAATTTTCATGGGCTGGAAAAAGAGGAAAGGGTTGCTTTGATCGACCTGGGGGCGGAAAAAACAGGGATTCATATTTTCCAAAAAGGGGTTTTACAAGTCAGCCGGGAATTTACCCCGGCCGGGAATGATATTACCCTGGCCATTCAGGAAGGAATCGAACCTGCGCCAGGTCTCCATTCCCTCTTTGATCGGGCGGAAAGAGTAAAATACACCATTGGAATTCCGGCAAAAGGTCCTTATGAAAAAATTGAGGGGGAATCGATCAGTGTAGCCAAGATAACCTTTCTCGTCCGGCCGGTGCTGGAGAGGCTGGTGGCCGAGATCAGCCGTTCCCTGGCCTATTACCGAGCCCAATTTCCCGCCGAACGAATCGATCGAGTCCTGCTTAGCGGGGGTTGCGCCAGTTTAAAAAATATATCATCTTATCTTGCCGATGAGCTCCATTTGCCGGTCGAACGGTTCAATCCTTTGCAAGAGATTCCCTTTGACACGCGCCTGGTCCAGCCGCAACTGCTGGATGAAATGGGTCCGGCGCTTACCGCAGCGGCAGGGGCGGCCTTTTCCCAGCCCAAGCGGATTGAACTCCTTCCCGTAAAAGACCCATTCCTTTCCAAGATTCGCCAGGGGGAAACCATTCCCGTTCTAACTGCCCTGGTGATCGGCCTTATCTTTTTCTGGATTGGCTGGGATATGAATGCAGAGCTATCCCAGCTGAAAAAAGAATACGAGGCAAAAATGATCCAGATGAAAACCACGGAAGCGCTTCCGGAAAAGCTGGGCTTGTTAAAGGAAAGAGAGAGCCAGATGAAACAGGATCTCTCTATTTTTGCCTCGGCCATGGTCTTGCCGGCCCAGTTCCAGGGAGTTCTAAGAAAATTGCCCATCCTGATTCCCCAGAATGTGACCGTGACAATTCTTTCTGTGCAAGCAAAGCCGCAGCCGGCCAAAGAGGAATCCCCGGCCAAAGAAGGAAAGGAATTGCAAATCACCGGCCTGGCCTTTGGCAGTGATTTAAACTGCCTCACGGCTCTGGCCCAGATGATCGAGGGCCTGGAAAAATCTCCCCTCTTTAAAAATGCCCGATTAATATCCGCCGATGAAACTAACTCATATACCCGCCCCGGGATTCGATTTGAGATGACCTGTGAGCTCGAATCCGAAGGACAAAAAGGAAAACCGTAACCCATGGTGCTTAAAAATCGAGAAAAGATCGTGCTTCTAATAGGCCTCTTGGCCGTGGCTATATGGGCCTTTGATCAATTCTATTACGCCCCCCAGAAGAAAAAAATCCTGAACCTTAAGGCGGAGATCCATGCTGCTGAATACAGGCTGAATGAATCGCTCGTCTTTAGCAAAGGCGTGGCCACAGTGGAGGCGGAGGTGGCCCGCCTGGAGAAGGAACTCCATGGAGTGCGGGAACGGATGCTAAGGGGGGAAGAATTCAGGGCGTTTCTCAAACAATTGGCCAGGGACAGCGATCGCCTTAAGATGAAAATGATTTCCCTTTCGCCTCAGGAAGAGAAGATTGTAAGGCCTCAGGGGAAGCTGGAAAGCGCTGCTCTGCAGTTCAAAAAGGTCACAGTGCAACTGATTTTGCATGCCAGCTATAATGCCCTGGGGAATTATCTGAAAGGGATTGAACAACTTCCCTTTGTGGTGGCGATTGATCATCTTAAGATCGAGAGGAAAGAGGAGATTCTGCCTTGTTTAAAAGTAACCATGGATTTGAGCGTGCGCATCCTTTCTCCAGAATAAAGAGGCAAATTACACTTGATGATCTCGTAAAAAGTCTGAAAATGCCCTTTTCCGTCATTCCGGCGGAAGCCGGAATCCAGTATTTTCAAATGCTTATAAATACCCTGGACTCCGGTTTTCACCGGAGTGACGACTTTTTACGAGAACATCATTCTTAACAATGGATTTCTTTGCAGGAGGGAATTTTTGAAGCAAATTATAATAACTTTTCAGTCTCTTTGTTTAGCGGCCCTTATGCTTGGGTCGGGCATACCTCCTGGCCAACCCGCGGCAGCCTACGGACAACCTCTGAAGAAAACCGGTCAACCCCGAGAGGAGGGAAGGGATCCATTCCTCTTACCGCCGGGAGTTCGCCATCTTTCCCAAGGACAGGAAGGAGTAGCCCCTGTCCGTACAGAAACAGGCCCCGTGGTAACGCCTGATGTGCAGCCCGCGGAAACCGCTCCCCGGCCGCTTTCCCTTAAGGCCATTTTAATTAGCGATCACATTCGCCTGGCCACGATCGATCAACAGATTGTCGCAGTGGGAGATACTATAAACGAGGAAAAGATCCTGGAGATTCAGAAAGACCGGGTAATATTGGGGAAGGGGGATAGAAGAAGGACCCTTCTTTTATCGCAGAGCCCGATTCGATTAACCATCGAGGGGAAATAAAAAGGAGAAAAGTCATGAAAGCGAAGATCTTCTTCATGTTTTTTCTAATTGTAACTTTAGCGGTGGGGTGCGCCACAGCCCCGAAGAAGGAGCGGGCAAAATTACCTTCCCAGGTGGCCGAACGCCCAGAGCCTCCCCTTCCAGCGAAAGAGCCATTGAAAGAGCTGGTCGTCCCCCAAAGAGAGGAAGCTAAAAAGATTCCCGAAAAAAGGTTCTCCTTAAGCGCCCGGGATGCGAATATACTGGATGTGCTTTTGGCTTTCTCCAGGGAAAGTGAGATCAATATTATCATCGATCCGGAATTAAGCGGAAAAGTCACCGTGGACCTGAAACGGCTGACCTTGACCGAAGCCCTCGAAGCAGTTCTTTTTCCGCTGGGCTGGACCTACCGCCTCGATGAAAAATTTATCAAAATCCAAAAAGCCCAGATGGAAACCCGCATTTTCACTTTGAACTATATCGCGACGAAACGGAGCGGCAAAAGGGAGATTTTTGCCAGCCATGGCGGGGGCTTGCAGACTGGCGTCCCTGCCGGACAACAGGCCGCGATCAGTGTCGCCAGCGCCCGCACAGGATATAGCGACCTGGTGAGCATTGATGAAATGGATCTATGGAAGGAAATTCAGAAAGGGTTGGAGACAATCATTTTTGGGGGCTCCGACGAGAAGGAAAAAGAGGATCGGGCAGAGGGCGGTAAAATAAGCTGGACCAGGGTGGACGGGCAGGGGAAGAAATTAATTGTCCATAAGTCGAGCGGAATAATCTGGGTGACCGACTTTCCGGCCAACCTGAATAAAGTGGCTTCGTTCCTGGAAGCCATCGAAGGGAGCGCCCAGAGGCAGGTAACCATTCAGGTCAAAATTATGGAGGTAATCCTCACCGATGAATTTAAGGCGGGGATTAACTGGAAAGTGATTCAAGGTCTCCCCCGCTCCATCAACTTAGCCTGGGGGCTTACGGACAGCGCCGGAACAATGGGATTCCCCGGAGGATCCCGCGGCTACATCACAGAGGGTGGGACTGGAGTGGGGGCGATAGCCACTCCGGGTTCTTTTCGGGTAAATCCTCTGGGCGGCATCTTTGCCATCGGGGCCGGCGGGATGGATGTGGCCCTTTCAGATATCATGCAGGCCATTGAGGAACAGGGGGATGTGAAAATCCTTTCCAGTCCGACCATCTCCACCTTGAATAACCAGAAGGCGATCATTCGCGTGGGCAACCAGGAGGTTTTCTTCACAACCGGCGCCGTGGCCACCCAGAGCACAGTAACCCAGATTATCCAGCCCACGACCATCGACGTGGGGATCATTCTGGATGTAACCCCTCAAATCTCGGAAAATGGGACCATCATCATGAACATCCATCCCAGTATCACGGAAAAAACAGGGGAGAGGGTCACCCCGGATGGCAAGACCACTTTCCCCCTCCTGAGTGTGCGGGAAACCGATACTACGGTAAAAGTCCGGGACGGCCAGACGATCATCATAGCCGGCCTCATGCAGGAAAAGAAAGAGGAAAACTATATTGGCGTCCCGGTTTTACAATCCATCCCCCTGTTGGGTTCATTGTTCCGGTACAAGACCGAAACCAAAAGAAATTCAGAGCTGGTCATCATGATCACTTCCACCCTGCAAGTAGGAAAAAAGATAGAAGATTTAACAGGCAAATAAATTGTTGCGCCGGAGAGAACACCGGGTCTATTTGGAATAAAGGTTTTAGTTTAGTTCTCATCCGGAAACCCCCTCTCCCCTTGCGGGAGAGGGTTGGGGTGAGGGGGATTAAAATGGAAGTCATAGAAATTTTAACCCCTTATCACCCCCACCCTCCCTTCCCCCGTCGAAGGGTGAGGGGAAAAGTTGAGTTTCCGGATGGACACTATTTTAGCGATTTGAAAAAATGGTATAAAAGCCTTTGTTGAGGGCCGGGGGTTAGAGCGGAACGCGCCGGAAGCATCGGTTGGGTTTCCAATTGGCCACGAGGACAAAAGATCGTTTCCTGCGGAGGAGGCGGGGGTTCTTGCCCGCCCCATATGCGGAGAAATCAGCGCCTCATGATTCTCCGCCTAAGGCGGATTCCGGTCTGGCCCCCGGAACATGGAATCCCTTGGCCTTTACAACCCACCTTTTTTCAAAGAGCTAAAGTGTTACGAATAAAGAAGGATGTATTGGCCATGAGTGGTTGGGTAAAAAGAAGATATTCGATTTCCCGATGGTGAGGATATATGTACCAGGAATTCTACGGCTTACGGGAAAAACCGTTTGCCTTAACTCCAGACCCCCAATATTTTTTCCTGAGTGAGACCCACGGGACGGCCATCGAGTCGCTCCTCTACGGGATTCATCAAAGAATGGGATTTATGGTGGTGACCGGAGATATTGGAACCGGCAAGACCACTCTTTGTCGGGCACTTTTGTAAAAATTGGACAAAAAAGTAAAGACCGCGGTCATCTTTAACTCGTTTCTCACCGAAGGAGATTTGTTGAAAGCAATCCTTCAGGATTTTGGATTTCCCTCTCGGGGAAGATCAAAGAAGGAACGAATTGATGTTTTGAACCATTTTCTCGTCGAGCGATTTTCTCAAGGTGAAAATGCGCTTTTGATTATCGACGAGGCCCAGAACCTATCCATTCCCGTACTGGAGCAGATTCGTATGCTTTCCAATTTAGAGACGGAAAAGGAAAAGATTCTTCAAATTATCTTAATGGGCCAACTGGAATTAAACCAAAAACTTAAATCCCCGAAATTGAAGCAGCTGAACCAGCGCATTGCCATTCGCCATCTCCTTTTGCCTCTATCACCAACGAAAACCGAAGATTATATCCAAAACCGCTTAATGGTAGCGGGAGCCCACGGAAACGTCACTTTTTCCAAGTCTGCCCTCAAAGCCATTTATCAATTTTCCCAGGGCACTCCCCGACTAATCAACCTTCTGTGTGACCGAGCTTTATTAGGTGGTTTTATCGATCAAACCTTTCACATAAACAAGGAAATCGTTAAAAAAGCCGTAAAGAGCCTGCGGGGGGAGGAAAAGGATGATGGATCTTTTTTCAGCGTTGGCTGGGCGATACGCCTGGGCCGTTGGTGGTTGGTTTCCATAATGGTTTCCATTTTTTCCATAGCCGGCGTGGCTTTAGGGAATGGTCCTTTATACTCCTGGAAAATGGCTAAAAACTTTCTGGGGGAAAAGATGCAGAGTATTGCTTTACTGACCAGCGGCGGGGGAGAAAAGTCAGTGTTGTCAAACGAAGCCCCGGAACAGCCGAAAAATCCGCCGGAAGCCCGCAGGAAAGGGGGGCGATAGAAGTGAGCCTCATTATAAATGCGATCAAGAAAGCGCAGCAACTCCGCTTGCAGGAAATCAAGGGTATTCCTTTTTTTCCCCATTTTTATCCTGCTCAGAAGAAAACGCTGAAAGGCCTGGCCAACCAGTGGGTAGCCATCGTTTTGGTTCTGGCCAGTCTGTTCATTATTGCCTTTGTTATATGGCGGCCGGCCATGCCACCCCCGCCCGCCGTCCAATCGAATCCAGCCCCTGAATTTAAGGAAAAGAACCTTTCAGCTCCCCTTCCCGAGAGGGTGGTCAATAAGGCTAAGCCTGTTCTCATTATTTCTCCTCCTCAGGTCAAAGAGTTATTCGTTAAACCCGAGCCGTTCCTCGAAGGGAAAAAAGAAAAGCCGGTTATTATACCGCCGGCAGAAGAAAAGATAATTGCCAAAATTGAATCCCCCGAAGCCACAGCGGCTCCCCTAAGCATTCCTCCCCCTCCCCCTGTTTCTCAACAAGAAGAGGCTCCCCAGAAGGCATTTGCCATAGAAAAAGAAGTAGGTAAGGATCAAGCCCTTTCTTCCGAATCCCTTACTCATTTCAATATGGGGGTTCATTTCCAGAACCGGGGAGAAAATCTAAAAGCAATCCAGGCATATCAGAAGGCGGTTTCCATAGAACCCGCTCATCTGGAGGCTTATAATAACCTGGGAATCCTTTACCAGGAGATGGGGGATTGGAACCAGGCGCTTCGGGCATATCGGAAGGCTATTGAGATCAATCCTCAGTATGAAAAAGCCCTGAACAACCTGGGAATTCTCTTCTACCTGCAAAACCGCTATGAGGAAGCGAGTGAAACTTTTCAAAAAGCCCTGGCCATTAATCCGTTGCGGGGGGAAATCCATTATAATCTCGGCCTGGCTTATGAGCAGTCGGAAAAAATTAAATTGGCCATTGAACATTACCAGGCCTTTATCGGCCTATCTGCGAAAACCCATCCCGCTCTGGTTTCAATGGTGGGACAGCATGTAAAGGATCTAACCCAGGGCCGGAAGGACAGAAGCAAGTGACGTGACATATTGGGAAAAGGTTACGGCAGAAAGGGCTTTAGAGATGGCTGAAGAGAAAAAAAGTTATGGAGATTTTCTGGTCGATCGCGGGATAATCACGACCGATCAGTTAAAAAAGGCGGTTCAAGAACAGAAGCGGGCAGGAGAGAGGCTGGAGCAGACCATCGTCCGTCTAAATTATGCCCCGGAGGATCGCGTCCTTCAGGGTCTGGCCGATTATTTCAGCCTTCCCTTCATTGACCTTAATACCTACCTGATTGATGAGAAAGTGATCAAGATCGTTCCGGAGGAGGTGGTAAGGCGCCATACATTGATGCCCCTCTTTAAGATCGGGAATACCCTGACCGTGGCCATGGTGAATCCCCTGAATATCTTTGCCCTGGATGAGGTGCGTAACCGGACGAAATGCGACGTGGAGATAGCCATCAGCACGGCGGAGAAGGTTAAAAAAGCCATTGATCAGCACTATGGATTCACGGCCACTTCCCTGGAAAGCACCCTCAAGGAATATGTAAGAGGCCAAACCGGAGAAATATCCCTGCCGTTAGATTACCGCAAAACCTATGATCTGGCGGCTAAAGACCTTCCCTCCAGCCCCACGGAAGATATTCCGGCTTCCCGCATGTTTGACGTGATCATGATGCAGGCCATTCGTGATCGGTCCAGCGACATTCACTTAGAGCCGGAAGAGAAAGTTTTACGCGTGCGCTTCCGCATTGACGGCTTGTTATTTGAATTCCTCACGCTCTCTAAACAAATTCATCCTCCCCTTACCTCTTGCATCAAGATCCTGGCCGAGATGGACATCGCTGAAACCAGGCTGCCCCAGGATGGCAATTTCAATGTAAAAATTGAGAACCGGAGTTTTGAGATCCGGGTTTCCACATTTCCCACCATCTACGGAGAAAATGTGGTCCTAAGGATATTGGATCAGAGCACTCCTCTCCGCAAATTGGAGGACCTGGGGTTTGCGGATAATATGCTGGCCCGCTACAAGCAATTGATCCAGAGGCCCAACGGGATGCTCCTGGTCACAGGCCCTACGGGAAGCGGGAAGACCTCCACTTTGTATGCCTCCCTGAATATGATCAATTCCATGGAGAAGAACATTGTCACGGTGGAGGACCCGGTAGAGTACCGCCTGGCTTTGATCCGGCAGACCCAGGTTAATCCCAAAGCCGGAATTACCTTTGCTACAGGGTTGAGGTCGATCCTGCGGCAGGACCCGGATGTCATCATGGTGGGAGAAATCCGGGATTTGGAGACATCCGAAGTTGCCATGCAGGCAGCTTTGACCGGCCACCTGGTTTTAAGCACCCTGCACACCAACGACGCCCCGGAAGCCATCAGCCGGCTGAGGGATATTGGCGTCGAACCATATATGATCTCCTCGGCGGTCATCGGAGTATTGGCCCAGCGCCTGATCCGCTCCATCTGTCCGGAATGTAAAGTTCCCTATGCCGTTGATCCTCAGGCGGTTGCGGAGTTCGGGGAGGTTCTGGGGAAAGAACTTTCCCAGTTGCCCCAACCCCTCACCCTCTACCGGGGAAAGGGCTGTAAAAATTGCAAGCAGTCGGGATATTGGGGAAGGGTGGGTATTTTTGAGTTGTTATGGGTCAACGAAAAAATCAAACAATTGATTGCCGATAAAACTCCTACCCAGCTCATTCGCGAGACGGCCAGAGAAACCCTGGGGATGATCTCCCTGAGGGAGGATGGCCTGCAAAAAGCCTTGCAAGGAAAGACCACCCTCGAGGAAGTGGACCGGGTGGCTTATACGATGCAGTTGGGCTAATTTTCGGATGGCTTCAGGAGAATTCTCTATATTAATACAAACGTATTATTAATCAGTCCATAATTGTATGGACACTGGAAACCAAATCTCTCCTCCCTCCCTTTACAAAAGGGAGGAATTACCCTCTTTGGCAAAGAGGGGTTAGGGGAGATTTTCAGAAGATGTCTTCTCAATTATGGACTCATTATTAAATGTCTTTACATCTTCACGTCGTCTTTGCGAGCCCGAAGGGCGTGGCAATCTCGATTTTCTTAGGATTGCTTTGTCGTCCCGCATGGCGGGATTCCTCGCAATGACAATTTATTTAATACGTTTGTATTAGTCCTTCTCTCCTACGGCAATAAGGGATTGCCCCATAAAGGTGGGGATGATTTTTTCGACCACGGCAAAAAAAGGAACCATCTGGTTAAAGATCCTGATTTGCCTCAAAGATAAAAGACGTTTTCGCAAAATAGTGCCATTGAAAAACCATCCCCATATGCCAAACATATTGAAGTAGTTTAAATGCAGAATTCTGAAACCATTCCCGGCGAGCTTTTGGATTACCTCTTTTTTATGGTAACGTCTGAAGTGGCCGAGCTCTCTGTCCAGGGCATTGTAAAGCGCCTTCAGGGCCGGGAGCAGTAAAATGAGCCTTCCTCCTCTGGGAAGCAACTGGTAAAAATTCCTCAATACCGCATCTCCATCCTCAACATGCTCCAGGACATTGGAACAGACAATCGTATCGGCGGGAAAATGAAGATTTTGGGAAAGCTTCTGCTGGATATCCCAGAGGAATACTCCTTTCAGGTTTACATGACTTTGGAATTTATGACTCACAGTACGAAGATAACTTGCATTTATGTCGGCCACAAATACCCTCCCCTCACCAAGGAGAAAACCCGTTAAATTCCCCAGGCCGCATCCAATTTCCAGAAGGTCTTCCCCTAAATAGGGTCTAAACTTTTCAAATACCCATCGGTTATAGGCGGGAGCCTCCTCCAACATAGAAAGGGTAAGGGTATTGGCTTTTTCAAAATCCATGATTTTGGTTCATTACCTCCGTCGCCCCATCCACCCAACGAGTATGCAGCCTATGATTCCCAACAAGGTTATCCCGGCGCCTATTTTGAATGTTAAGGGAGCATAAACAAACTCCACCCGCTGGCTGCCTGCCTTCAGCGGGACAGCCTGGAAAGTGTAATTGGCCCGATAAATTTTCTCTTCGGTTCCATTTACCAAAACCTTCCATCCCGGGAAAAAACTTTCGTTTAAGACCAATATGGCATTTTCGGTTGTCTTAACCAGGAAATTTATTTTATTATTCCTCTCCGAGATGATTTTAACACTCCCTAAGATCTCCCTGGGAGGCTCCCCGGCCCCTTTTCTATATTTATTATTGACGGCCCCCTTTTTGGCGGCCTGTTCCGGCATCTCTTCTAATAACACCTCTTTCTGCGGATTGAACTCCTTGCTGACCATAGCGGGAAGGATGGCCCCCGCATCCATCACCTTATAATCTTTCACCAGCCAGGCCCTCGGCAGAGGATTTCGATTCCTATATAATTTTACGGTATTGGCTTTAAGCAGGTCTTCCTTTTTCCCCTGAAGCCCTTCTAATCTTACATAAACCAGTTCAAAGCGGGGATCTTCCTCAATGGGCGTAACGGAAATGATATATTTTACGCCATAGAGTTCCACCAGATTGGTGGCCGAGATCGATGCGGCGCCGGTAAAGGCATGATATAGCTCATCGATTCTTTTCAATCGGACCACGTCGATCCCCCATATGTTAGGCAACCGGTAAAGCAGATTCATCGTTGGCAAATGTTTTTCCTTAAAGACATCGAGTGGAGAAGTTTCAGCAATGAGAAGGGGATGATCCAATGATATCGTCTTGCTTGTTGAAAATGTCCTGAAATTACCTTTATCTGATGTGATCTTTTGCATGATCCGGGTCTTTTGAAAATATTCCGAAGTCTTTTCTTTTCCATAAAAGCCCATATTCCCGAAGAGATCCGCCGTTAAAAAGAATATTAACAAGATTTCAACCCATCTTTTCCATCTGATCTCGTAGCCGACTCGCATCAAGAGGAAGAACAGGGCGAGATAAAAAAGAAATCTTTTGGCATGATAGAGATTAATTGAGAGGTGATTAAACGCTGGAGCATCAATTCCCTTCCCTTTCAGAAAATGTTCGATCCCTGGATGTCCTAAAACCAAAAAGATCAGGAGAAGCCCGGAGGCAAGGGAAAAGACCAGGAGAAGTTTTTTTAAGAATGGTAGCTCATTCCCTTTGGAAAATTCGGACAGTCTCTTAAACCCCAACCCTGCGGTAATGGAAAGAACAATAATAAAGATGTAAAGAAATTTGACGGGATAGCGGATGCCGTTAAAAAATGGAACATATTTAAATACAAAAGGATAAAGGGGGTTGAAAGAACCGAGGGATAGAAAGAGAGAAAAGAGCATCAAAGAAAAATAGAATTTTCTATTATTGTCAAATCTCTTCAGCGTATTGTTCTCTCCTGATGGGGAGAGGGGGGAGCGAGGGGTGAGGAAGAAGATAAGGCTTAAAATAAAGGGGAACCCGCCGGTATAAAGGGTTTTCAGCCAGCATTGGGTCACCCAATATTTCTTCATATCTAAGAAATACCCAAAGGCATCCGGAAGAAAGAAGAGAAGGATATCCCTGGGGGCGAAACTCCATATGGTCGCTTCCTGATAGGAGATCCCGCTTCCCCGGATGGAATGATAAAGTAACTCAAGAAAGGGAAATAATTGCACGGCAGAAAGGAATAAAAACAGGATGAAGACAACAAGGAGGCTTCGGAGCCTTTCCGATAGGAACTTTATTCGTCCCCAGTAAATGGGGAGGCTGCTAATCAATTTACCGCGCCGGGGTTTATCTTCGACAGAAGTCATATAGGATGTTGAATAAAATATGACCATAAAAAGAAGGACGAAGAAATTCCCATAGACAATTTCAATCCCTCCCCCCAGGAAAGAGATGCTCATAAAAATGGCTACAAAGATTTCATTTTTTAGACCGGGGATGTCCAGCGCCCTTCTGAAAAACATCATGATCAGGGGCGTCCAGACTACGGAAAGAAGAATGGTGAGAAGGCTGTGGAGAGAAAGGAGATAACCTCCCAGCATGAAGATCAGGCCCGAAACCAGCGCTCCCGCTGAATTGGCCTTTAAATCCTTAAGGAAAAAATAGGTGAACAGGCCTCCCAGAAAGAAATGGAGAATGATGATGGCGTTGAAGGCCGTATCAAATGGGAACAGGAAAAATAGAACATTTAATGGGTAGAGAATGCCATGTTGAGGGTTGGCAAAAAAAGGATGCCCGGAGAACTGGTAAGGATTCCATAAGGGGAAATTGCCCTGCCTGATGCTATCGACCCAGAAGAACCTCGGCGGGATGAAGTAAGGACCCAAGTCCCTTTCCGTGAGAAGTAATTCACCGCCAAGGACGTCATAAAAAAAGACGAAGGCGGCAAAAAAAAGGGCCAAACCAACCAAAAAATCCGTTGATTTGACCCAGCGAGTCTTTATGTTTTTTATTATGTTCTCATTGGTCACATGGATTAGCCTTGCAAAAAAATGCGCCGATGGCGAATTTCATGTGTTAGTTAGCTAATTTTCACCATGTGGCCGTGGCGGCAGATATCGTTCCATAGGCAGTGGGCGCCTGAGGAGTGGGTGTGAGGGTAAAGGTATAGACTCTACCCCCGGCGGTCATAGTAAATAGAGTTGCCGCGGCCGTCCAGGTGAAACCTTTTAATTCTCCCACACCCTGGGCGATACTGAGCATTGTATAAGTGGCCGTGGTGCCCCCGATAATGCGCTGGCTGAACATTAAGGCATTCTGGCTGCGAAGAGCGCCCAGGACCCCCCGGGCCGTGCCATTGGCAGCATCCGCGGTCAGATCGATGTAGCGGGGGATGGCCACGGCAGCTAATATGCCGATAATGACGATTATGACAATCAGCTCAATCAGCGTGAAACCATTCTGATTTCTCTTCATTTTCCTTCTCCTTATATTAGAAGAATAAATTGAATAGATATAGTAATACGTCGTGCAATTACATGAATTGTATGCAATTTACTACGAACGGAGCAACCTTGTCAAGCTTTTATTTGTTTTCCCCCCCCGGTTACCCTGCGCATGAGGCCGGTGAGTTCAATGGCCTGATTAGGGCAAAGTTCATAGCAGCAGTAGCAGGAGATGCATTTTTTCTTGTCCAGGAAAGGAACTTCTCCCATGGTTAAGGCCTGGGACGGGCAGTGTTGAACACAGACGTCGCACTGGGTGCAAAAAGCCGGGTTGAAATTGAGGCGGGGTTTTATAAAGGGACGGTAGAGAAGTTTATTCACGGCGGCCCCGAAAAAACCCCGGCTGACAAAAGTAAGGGGCATCTTGAATTTTTCCAGAGGCGACCAGTTACCCTGAATTTCAATCCGGGACAAATCGACCTTGCCCAACCCTCTGTGGGAGGCGGTGCGCAGGTAATCAACGCTCTCGGGATTAAGGCCCATCATTATGGCCATCAAAGCGTCTAAGGATACCCCGTTTGTCGAAGATATAATTTTCCCGACGGGCCGGAGGTCTTTTCCCGAGGGGCCGTTTCCTTCCATGCCTACTACGGCGTCCATAATCGTCAGGTCGGGGATGCGTATCTGGTAAATGTCCACCAGAGCTTCCGAAAAATTTTCCGGCCTGGGGACTGAGAGATGCACCCTGGCTTTCTCCGCCCCTACCAAAATACCAAACATATTCTTGACCGCGCCCGTGATCCTGGTCTGGAGATGGGTTTTGAATTTGGGGACGTTAATGACCAGGTCGGCGTCGAGCACGGCTCTGGAGATGACCAGTTTCTTTATAAAACGTGATGGCACATCAACCTGAATGGTCGATTGGGCGAAGTTGACGAAGCACCCGCCCGCGGCATCGAAGATTCCCGAGATTTTGGCGCAGCGTTCGTTGGCAGCGTATCCATGCAATCCGGGATTATCGCCCACCAGGCAGATGGCTCCCCGCTTCTTCAGGTAAGTGACCAGAGCGTGAATCAGTGAGGGATGAGTGGTGATTCCTTTTTCCGGAGGGTAGGGCCCCAGGATATTCGGTTTGACGAGAACCTTTTTACCCTCAAAGGAAAAGGGAAAGTTTTGAAAAATTTTTTCAATCGCCTTTTCCATCCGGGAGTAGTCGCCGTCTATAACGAGAACCAAGTTTTGCCTGGATCCGGACATCAGTTTAAACCTTTGGGCATACGGTTAATTTTAGAAAAAAGTATCAGTTTGGCGGTTTGAAAAAATGGTTTAACCGCCTTTGTTGAGGCCCGGGGGTTTGGGCGGAACGCGCCGGAAGCATCGGCCGGGTTTCCGCTTGGCCAGGAAGAACCACGTGCGTTTCCGCCGGAGGAGGCGGGGGGCATTTCCCCCGCCCCCCTTACGAAGAAATCAGCGCCTTATGATTCCAAGCGGGCCGTCCAGACCGCCGGGCCATGGATTTCCTCGGCCCCTACACCCCACCTCCTTTCAAAGAGCTAAAGTGTTACGAAAAAACCTCTCAATTAGGGTTGGGCGATAAATGGACATTGAGAGCTTTTTCACACCATCGGGCCGCAGCGAATAATTTCCCTTCGGCATAGGCTTCTCCAACCAACTGAATGCCCAAGGGCAGCCCTTCTCCATTTAACCCGGTAGGGATGCTTATGGAAGGTAGACCGGATAGGCTCCAGGGAACCTGGAACCAGGGGTCGCCGGTTGAGGAGAGGCCTTTGGGGGGCGCAGATGAAGTGGCCGGGGTCAAAAGGCAGTCATATTGCTCCATGACTTTATCCATTTCCCGGCGGAACAACCGTTTAATTTTCTGGGCGCGGAGATAATCAACGCCAGGGATCAAAAGGCCAATCTCCACCAATTCCCGAATTTTGGGGCGATACTGGCCCCTATGCCGTTCGAAGAGCTTTTCGTGGAAAGCCGCCGCTTCCACCCTCATGATGATGCGGTGGACATCCTGAACCGCGGAAAAACTTGCCGGCATCTTTACTTCCCGCACCTCCCCGCCAGCTCGTTTCAGTTTGTTAAGGGTCTCCGCGGTGTGCTTCCAGACCTGTTCTTCGGAATTTTCCCGGTAAAATTCCCGCACGATCCCGATTCGCGGTGGCTTGCGGGAAGATTTCAGTGATCCCTTAAAGTCTGGAACTGGTTCCAGACTGGTGTTGGGATCCGCCGGGTCTTGGCCGCTAAGGATTCCGAACAGAATCGCCGCATCCTCCACTGATCTGGTCAGGAACCCCACATGGTCCAGAGTCCAGCTTAGGGGAAAGACGCCATACCGGCTGATCCGGCCGTAAGTCGGCTTAAAGCCAACGATCCCGCAATAGGCTGCCGGGCGGAGGACGGAACCTCCGGTCTGCGACCCCAAAGCTGCCGGGCACATGCCCGTGGCCACGGCAGCTGCTGATCCGCTGCTTGATCCTCCCGGAGTGTGTTCGCGATTCCAGGGGTTGCGGGTGGGAGCCGGGTCTCCAAAGGCGAATTCCGTGGTGGCGGTTTTGCCCAAAACGATGGCTCCGGCTCCTTTTAGGCGGGCTACGACTGTGGCGTCGTAGTTCGGGATGAAATTTTCAAAAATTTTTGAACCCCCGGTGGTTTTCATGCCGGAGGTATAAAAAATGTCTTTAACCCCGATGGGAATGCCGTGAAGGGGACCGCGGATTTTCCCTTTGAGGATTTCCTCCTGGCAGCAGCGGGCTTCTTGGAAGAGGCGCTGGCGATCGATCGTTACCCAGGCCTGCAAAGAAAGTTCCAATAAATCGATCCGCTTCAGGAGCGATTCCATCAAAATGACTGGAGATAATTTCCGCCGCTGAATCTGGCGGATCATTTCGGCAACGTTTAACATACAGGGGTCGGTCATTTTTCTCTCCATTTCATTGCCCCCTCATTCTCCCCTCTCCTCTATAATGGGGGAGAGGGATGGGGTGAGGGGGGAGGATTTAATGCGTTCTTCTCAGGAGAAAAAGGCTGGCTCTTCCTCAAGGGCGATTTCGTATGCGGATATAGAAGCGAGGGATTTGGCGATTTCCTGGATGGCCTGGTTTAAAAATTGAGCCCTCTCCTCGCCGAACCTTCGCCCGGCTGATTCAATTAGGATCTCGGCATATTTTTCTTTGGTCATGGCTGTTGGCATAGGATGTCCTTTCTTGTAAGAGTCCTAAATTAAGGCCCGGTTTGGGGGAGGGGATACCTTCCGTGCTCCACAGCAGCGGAGAAAAGAGCCACAATTTTCTCCGGTGAAACATCGGGTTGAATGCTGTGGCAGGAGGTGAAAAGGTAGCCACCGCCCGGACCGAGAATTCCGATCATGCGGCGCACCTCCTCCCTGACCTGGTCAGGGGTGGCCCGGGGGAGAAATCTCTGGGTGTCGATTCCTCCGTGGAAAGAAAGAGAGGCGCCGTATTTTTGTTTGAGGCGCTGCGGGTCCATATCCCGGGCGCTGGTCTGGACCGGATTCAAAACATCCACACCGAGTTCCACATAATCGTCCAGAAGGGCATAGACAGACCCACAGGTGTGGACGCAAAGCTTGGCCTCTGTATAATTTTTTATAACTTTGAATAGGCGGCGATGGCCGGGCTTGATAAATTTTTGGTATAGCTTTGGAGAAATCAACGGTCCATCCTGCCCGCTCAGGTCTTCGTAATAGATGACCATCTGGATAAATTCTCCGACGGCCTGCAGGTAGTTGCGGTAAACGGCAACGTAGTAATCGGTCAAACGCTGGCAGAGAGCTTCGGCAAAGTCCGGGTGGACAAGCATGTCCAAAAAAATATTTTCCATACCCCGGAGGTGCCAGGCCATGTCGAAGACGCCCACCCCGGTGGTCCCGTCGGCTACGAGAGCATAATCTGTGCCTTCAAAAAGCCGCTTGGCTTTTTCTCGCAGCCCTTCGAAACGGCTGGGTTCATCGGGATCCGGCCAGGGGAACTTATTTATTTCCTCCATCTCAGCCGTTTTCATCGGGTAGGAACTGGGAAAGGTATAGAAAGATCCCGGCGCTTTATACCAGGGGACTCCCCATTCATCCAAGACGGTGTGGGGGTCAAGGCGTATTCTCTCCCAGGTTTTGGAGACATTCATCCTCATGTACAACGTATCCACGTTTAAGGCCCGTATGATTTCTTCGTCGGGCACGATATGCTCGTCGGCAAAGTGCCTGATCTTTTTGTCCAGGGCCAGGCCCATATAATTTTTCAGGCGGTCGTAGGCTTCCACCGTGCGGATGGTAGAAGCAATCGAGCCCAGGTCAATGGGGACTCGGTCGGGTTCTTTGTGGTTTAAGGCCAGCGCGAATCTTTCTCGAGATGTAAGTTTTTCCATTCCTATTCCTCCGTTATTGCCTCCCGGGGAAGATGGGTTTTATTATCAATAGCCATCCCGGTGAACTTTATCCCATTGTTGGACTCTTTTAAAGAATATTTCCTTTTAACCTGCCCGATCCTACTAACTTTCAAAGCGTCTGTCAACAAATCCTTGCTTATCCGGGCGAGCCTTACCCACTCATAAGACAAGGCGACAAGGATAAAAGGGGGTGACGACTTTTTACGAGATCATCAATGTTGATGAACTCGTAAAAAGTCTGAAAATGCCCTTTTCCGTCATTCCGGCGGAAGCCGGAATCCAGTATTTTCAAATGCTTATAAATACCCTGGACTCCGGTTTTCACCGGAGTGACGACATTTTACGAAATCATCAATGTTATCTGCAAAAAAATTCTTGCTTCTGGTCATTCGATCTGGTAATTTTTGGCCAAACGCCCGAGCAGTTGTTTCCACCCTGCCGGCGATGGAAAAGATCAACGAGGTGAAAAAAAATGAAAAAACTGAAGACCGAGGAACTTTTAGAGTGGGACCGCAGCCATCTTATCCATTCCATGGCGGCGATGGGCGCGACCCGGGGCATCGTGTTCGATTCAGCCGAAGGGGTCATTCTTCGGGATACCGAGGGAAAGGAATACATCGATTCCTCAGCCCAAATGGTCAATGTAAACATCGGCCACGGCCGGAAAGAGGTGATCGAAGCCATTGGAGAGCAGCTGGCCAAGCTCCAGTATACAACCACCTACTGGGGGTTTACCAATACGGCCACCATCCTCTGTGCCAAAAAGCTAGCTGAGATCACTCCTTCGGGGCTGAAGCATTTTTTCTTCACTTCCGGCGGGTCGGAGGCCGTGGAGACCGCCTTCAAGATTGCCCGCAATTACTGGCATGCCAAGAAACCAGAGAAGCATAAGATTATTAGCCTATACAATTCTTTCCACGGCGTCTCCTTCGGCACGCTAAGCGCCACAAGCCTGGGGATGGGGCGGTTATGGAAGAGCTATGGGCCGCTGGTCCCTGGTTTTTTGCACATTCCCTCTTATTACTGCTACCGTTGCGCCTTTGGGTTGGAATACCCGGGGTGTCGGATTAAGTGCGCCGATTTTCTCGCTGAGACCATAGAAAATGAAGGACGGGAGAGTGTGGCCGGTTTCATTGCCGAGTCAGTGCAAGGACCCATGGGGATGATCAACCCGCCGCCAGAGTACTGGCCGAAAGTGCGGCAAATCTGCAGCGAAATGGATGTCCTTTTGATCGCCGATGAAGTAATGTCCGGTTTCGGGCGGACGGGCAAACTATTCGCTGTGGAACACTGGGGGGTGGTCCCGGATATCATGACCATGGCCAAGGGGATTACCAGCGGCTACATTCCCTTCGGGGCAGTAGCCATTAACGATGAAATTTACCGGGAGCTGCAAAGCCGGCAGACGCCCTTTTCCCACGGCTTTACCTACAGCGGTCATCCGGTAGGGGCGGCGGCGGCCATTAAAGACATGGAGATCATTGTGGGGGAAAGGTTGGCCGAAAACGCGGCCCGGATAGGCGAATATACCCTGAAACGCCTTCAGAAAGATTTTTTGCCCATTCCCTGTATCGGCGAAGTGAACGGCTTGGGTCTGATGATTGGGATTGAATACGTAGAGGATAAAAAGAGCAAAGCCATTCCGAAGAAAGTTTGGGAGATATCGCAGAAGATTCAAGACCGGGCGTTGCAGGACGGTCTATTCCTGCGGGTCTACGGGAACCGGGTTACTCTCAGCCCGCCTTTGATCATCAACCAAGAGCAGATGGATAGAATCTTAGCAATTCTAAAGCCAATTCTGGCCGGGATTCCGGAGTGGTTTTAAGAATTGATGAACTCGTAAAAAGTCCGAAAGCCCCTTTCCCTGTCATTCCGGCGAAAGCCGGAATCCATTTATTTCAAGGAGTTATCAAACCTCTGGACTCCGGTTTTCACCTGTCTGCCAGGCACAGGCAGGCCGGAGTGACGACTTTTTACGAAGCCATCAAGAATTGATCAGTAAAAATCGTAGGAGTAAAAATAGACCAGAGGGGGACATTCCTGAGAGATTATGGCATTCTTTATATCTGCCCGGTCATCTCTCGTTTACTTGAATGATCACTTCCCTTAAACTAATCTCGGCTTGGCTGACGGGGATATATCGACATAAATCAGCGGTGGCATTTTACGCCATCCGCTGGATTTGATTGGTTATGCCTTCTTTCCCCTGTTTTTCCAGTATCCAGGTTCTCTGTTGAGTTGCATTACAGCGATCATAAATACTTCATCAGCAGTAATTTGGTATATAACGCCGTATGGAAAACGGTTGGTCAATCATCTTCTCGTATTTGCGGAAAGAGGATTCCATGCCTGAGGAGATAAAAGGATGTTCTGGATTGTGGAGTAAACTTCTCTTGCAAATTCCAACCCGAGGCCTATCTGGCGCTTGTTATAATAATCAATATCCTCATTTAGCTCATTTTCAGCATCGGGAAGGAAAGAATAGTTCAAGAGTTTAACCTATCATGGATTTTCTTAAATACTTCCTCTCCTGGTATTGTCTTTACTTTGCCGCTTTTTATTTCTTTAACTCTCTTTTCCGCCTCATCCGCCCACAATTCGTCTATTTCTTTCTGAGTAGGATGCAGGCTTCGTAGAAGTTTGTCTACAAGTTGCGTCCTTATCTCCACAGGTAACGAAATTGCTTCGTCAAAAAGGTCCTTGGTTTTTATCATGTCTACCTCCACAAATACTGGTTTTATCTTAGTATATCATGTCTCCCCGAGGTGCAAATATATTTTCATTACATAGGCATAACAAGGGCGTCCCCTTTCTCATAAGTTGATGTCTCGATGGCCGACGGGTAAAATAAGGACTAAACTGTTACTATTTTACGCCGCTATGAATAATCGCCCCTGGCCGTTGCTCAAAGGCCTTCGCTGCGTACTTTCACTCCAGTCAATTCTTCCCATTGAGTGATGACGACCGGATAATATTTTTTGCTTTTTCC
>Ga0194126_10000196_pt1 | contig 96274 bp, 89 predicted proteins | sample TA2KigC150mmetaG_FD_148641 | JGI IMG/M metagenome (GOLD analysis project Ga0194126, IMG submission 148641) | Freshwater microbial communities from Lake Tanganyika, Tanzania - TA2015035 Kigoma Deep Cast 150m | ecosystem: Environmental > Aquatic > Freshwater > Lake | place: Tanzania: Lake...
CCTTCGGCTTCTGGTCGATGATGGTCTTCCTTGGCGTGCTCACCGTCGGCTTCGTCTACGAGTGGCGCAAGGGAGCTCTGGAATGGGATTGATCGAGAACGAAGGCGCGCGCCAGACTCTGATCGCGCCGCAGGCCAAAGGGTTGATTGATCCGCGCACCGGCAAACCTGTCGGCTCGGACGACCCGTTCTTTCTTCATCTCAACGACGAACTCGCCGATAAGGGCTTTTTCGTCACCGCGACGGATGATGTCATCAATTGGGCGCGCACCGGCTCGCTCATGTGGATGACCTTTGGTCTCGCCTGCTGCGCCGTCGAGATGATCCAGGCGGCGATGCCGCGTTACGATCTGGAGCGCTTCGGCTTTGCGCCGCGCGCCAGTCCGCGCCAGTCCGACTGCATCATCATCGCCGGCACGCTGACGAACAAGATGGCGCCGGCGCTACGCAAGGTATACGACCAGATGCCCGAGCCGCGCTACGTGATCTCGATGGGCTCCTGCGCCAACGGCGGCGGCTACTACCACTATTCCTATTCGGTGGTGCGCGGCTGCGATCGCATCATTCCGGTCGACATTTATGTGCCGGGATGCCCGCCTTCGGCGGAGGCGCTCGTCTACGGCATGCTGCTGTTGCAGAAGAAAATCCGGCGCACGGGCACGATCGAGCGCTAGCGATGCGAAGCGGGAACGCTTCCGAAGGAATTTTGCGAATGGACGCGGAACTTAAGGCGCTGGGCCAGAAGATCGGCGGCGCGCTTTCGGGCGCGGTGACGGATGTGAAGGTCGCCTATGGCGAGCTTACGCTGACCGTGCACCGGGCGCGTTGGCTCGAGGTTGCCGAATATCTGCGCGACAACCCGGACTGCCTCTTCGCCTGTTTCATCGACATCACCGCGGCGGATTACCCGGAGCGCGCTGAGCGTTTCGAAGTTGTCGCGCATTTCCTTTCGCCCAAACACAACCGCCGCATCCGCATCAAGACGCCGGCATCGGAAGAGACGCCTGTGGCGTCGCTCACCCCGCTCTATCCCGGCGCGGACTGGTTCGAGCGCGAGACCTATGATCTTTTCGGCGTGATTTTTTCGGGCCATCCCGATCTGCGCCGCATCATGACCGACTACGGCTTCGACGGTCATCCGCTGCGCAAGGACTTCCCGATGACGGGCTTCGTCGAGGTGCGTTACGACGACGAGCAGAAGCGCGTCGTCTATGAGCCGGTTCGGCTGAGCCAGGAATACCGCAACTTCGATTTCCTCTCGCCCTGGGAGGGCGTGCATTACGATCTTCCCGGCGACGAAAAGGCGAGCAAGTGAGCGCGTCGCAGATGAACGATCAAACCACCGCGCCAGCGAAACCCGAATCGCAGGGGCTGCGCAACTTCAACATCAACTTCGGGCCGCAGCATCCGGCCGCGCATGGCGTGCTGCGCCTCATCCTGGAGTTGGACGGCGAGGTCGTCGAGCGCGTCGATCCGCATGTGGGCTTCCTGCATCGCGGCACCGAAAAGCTCATGGAGGCGCGGACCTATCTGCAGAACGTGCCCTATTTCGATCGGCTCGATTATTGCGCGCCGATGAATCAGGAGCATGCGTTCTGTCTCGCGATCGAGCGTCTGCTTGGGGTCGAAGTTCCGCGTCGCGGCCAGCTCATCCGCGTGCTTTACGCGGAAATCGGTCGCCTGCTGTCGCATCTCCTCAACGTCACCTCGCAGGCGATGGACGTCGGCGCGCTCACCCCGCCGCTGTGGGGCTATGAAGAGCGCGAGAAGCTGATGGTGTTCTATGAGCGCGCATCGGGCGCGCGCATGCACGCCAATTATTTCCGGCCCGGCGGCGTCGCGCGCGACCTGCCGGACCAACTCGTCGAGGACATCGGCACCTTTTGCGATCCGTTCCTCAAAGTCGTCGACGATCTCGACGAACTTTTCATCGGCAATCGCATCTTCAAGCAACGCAACGTCGACATCGGCGTCATTTTGCTCGAGGACGCCTGGAAATGGGGCTTCTCCGGCGTGATGGTGCGCGGCTCGGGCGCCGCCTGGGATCTGCGCAAGGCGCAGCCTTACGAATGCTATGAGGAAATGGAGTTCGACATTCCGGTCGGCAAGCATGGCGATTGTTACGACCGCGCCGTGATCCGCATGGAGGAGATGCGGCAGTCGACTTCGATCATGAAGCAGTGCGTCGAGAAGCTGATGCGCGCCGAAAATCGCGGCCCGGTGATGACGCAAAATCATAAGATCACGCCGCCGTCGCGCCGTGAGATGAAGCGCTCGATGGAGGCCTTGATCCATCACTTCAAGCTCTTCACCGAAGGCTTTCATGTGCCGGAGGGCGAAGTTTACGCCGCGGTCGAAGCGCCCAAGGGTGAATTTGGCGTCTATCTCGTGTCGGACGGCGGCGATAAGCCCTATCGCTGCAAGATTCGCGCGCCGGGATTCGCGCATCTGTCCGCCATGGATTTTCTTTGCAAGAACCACATGCTCGCCGACGTCTCGGCGATTTTGGGTTCGCTCGACATCGTGTTCGGGGAGGTCGATCGCTAATGTCCACCCGTCGTCTCGCCGAAGATCAACCCGCAAGCTTCGAGTTCACGCCCGAAAACAAGGCGTGGCTCGAAACGCAGATCGCCAAATATCCCGATGGCCGCCAAGCGTCGATGGTCGTGCCGGCGCTGTGGCAGGCGCAAAAGCAGAACGACAATTGGTTGCCGCAGGCGGCGATCGAGAAAGTCGCGGATGCGCTCGGCATGGCGAAGATTCGCGTGCTCGAAATCGCGACCTTCTATTCGATGTTCAATCTGGAGCCCGTCGGCAAATATTTCATCCAGCTTTGCGGCACGACGCCGTGTCTGCTCGCTGGCTCGGATGAGATCATCGAAGTGCTGCAACGCCGCGTCGGCCCGCAGCGGCGCGTGACCGACGACGGGCTGTTTTCCTGGATCGAGGTCGAATGCCTCGGCGCCTGTTGCAATGCGCCGATGGTGCAGATCAACGACGACTATTACGAGGACCTGACGGCCGAGAATTTCGAGAAGCTTCTCGACAATCTCGCCGCTGGTCGTCCGGTGAAGATCGGCTCGCAGATCGGGCGCGTCTCTTCGGAGCCGGTCGGCAAGCTGACGAGTCTGACGTCGTTTTATGGCGACGGCGCGAAGTAGCGGAGGGAAGAGAAGAAACCATGCTTTCCGACGCTGATCGAATCTTCACCAATCTTTATGGCCTGGGCGACAGATCGCTTGCCGGCGCAAGAAAGCGGGGGCAGTGGGACAACACCAAGGCGCTCTTGGACAAGGGTCGCGACGCGATCATCAACGAGATCAAAGCCTCGGGCTTGCGCGGGCGCGGCGGCGCTGGATTTTCGACGGGCCTGAAATGGTCCTTCATGCCGAAGGAAATCGATCCCAAGCGGCCGCATTATCTCGTCATCAACGCTGACGAATCGGAGCCAGGCACCTGCAAAGATCGCGAGATCATGCGCAACGATCCGCATACGCTGGTCGAGGGCGCGCTCGTCGCGAGCTACGCCATGGGCGCGCACGCCTGTTACATATACATCCGCGGCGAGTTCATTGCCGAGCGCGTCGCGCTGCAGAAGGCCGTCGACGAAGCCTATGAGGCGCGTCTGATCGGCAAGGACAATATTCACGGTTATCCTTTCGATCTCTATGTCCATCACGGCGCTGGCGCTTATATCTGCGGCGAGGAGACCGCGCTGCTCGAAAGCCTCGAGGGCAAGAAGGGCATGCCGCGCTTAAAGCCGCCATTCCCTGCCAATGTCGGTCTTTATGGCTGCCCAACGACGGTCAACAACGTCGAGTCGATCGCGGTCGCGCCGACCATTCTGCGCCGCGGCGCCGCTTGGTTCGCAGGCATCGGCAGGCCAAACAACACAGGCACGAAGCTCTTTTCGATTTCCGGCCACGTCAATCGGCCCTGCAACGTCGAAGAGGCGATGTCGATCTCATTCCGCGAGTTGATCGAGACGCATTGCGGCGGCGTGCGCGGCGGCTGGGACAATCTGCTCGCGGTTATTCCCGGCGGCTCATCGGTGCGCTGCGTGCCGTCGCATGAGATCGTCGACTGCCCGATGGATTTCGACAGTCTCGTCGCGCTGAAGTCCGGCCTCGGCACCGCGGCGGTGATCGTCATGGACAAGTCCACCGACATCATCCGTGCCATTGCGCGCCTCGCTTACTTTTACAAGCACGAGAGCTGCGGCCAGTGCACGCCGTGCCGCGAGGGCACCGGCTGGATGTGGCGCGTCGTGCAGCGCATGGTCGAAGGCCGCGCGCACAAAAGGGAAATCGACATGTTGTTTGACGTATCGAAGCAGATCGAAGGCCACACGATCTGCGCGCTCGGCGACGCAGCGGCTTGGCCGATCCAGGGACTGATCACCCATTTCCGCGACGTGATCGAAAAGCGCATCGATCAATATGCGGCCAATCCGCATCCCGATCCGATCCGCGTGGCGGCCGAGTGATGATCGAATTCGTCGAGACTCCGGAGAGAGCGAAGTGACCAAGATTCTCGTCGATGGCGTCGAAGTGGACGTGCCCGGGGATTTCACCCTGCTGCAGGCATGCGAGCAGGCCGGCGTCGAGGTCCCGCGCTTTTGCTATCACGAGCGGCTGTCGATCGCCGGCAATTGCCGCATGTGCCTCGTCGAGGTGAAGGGCGGTCCGCCGAAGCCGCAGGCCTCTTGCGCCATGTCGGTGAAAGATCTGCGCCCCGGCCCCAATGGCGCGCCGCCGGAAGTTCTCACCAAATCGCCGATGGTGAAGAAGGCGCGCGAAGGGGTGATGGAGTTTCTGCTCATCAACCATCCCCTCGATTGCCCGATCTGCGATCAGGGCGGCGAATGCGATCTGCAGGATCAGGCGCTCGTCTTCGGCGTCGACAGTTCGCGCTATCATGAGAACAAGCGCGCGGTCGAGGACAAATATATCGGCGTCCTCGTTAAGACCGAGATGAATCGCTGTATCCATTGCACGCGTTGCGTCCGCTTCACCGCGGAAGTCGCCGGCACTGGAGACATGGGCGCCATCGGCCGCGGCGAGGATATGGAGATCACCACCTATCTCGAAAGCGCCATGACTTCCGAGTTGCAGGGGAATGTCGCGGACCTTTGTCCCGTCGGCGCCCTGCTGCCAAAGCCGCAGAGTTTCCGCGCCCGCCCGTGGGAATATCAGAAGACCGAGACGATCGACGTCATGGACGCGCTTGGCTCAGCGATCCGCGTCGACTCGCGTGGTCGCGAAGTGATGCGCATTCTGCCGCGCATCAACGATCTTGTGAACGAGGAATGGATCTCCGACAAGGCGCGCCAGATCGTCGACGGTCTCAAGACGCAGCGGCTTGATCGCCCCTATATTCGCGAGAACGGCCGGTTGCGTCCGGCCTCATGGCGGGAGGCGCTCGCCGCCGTCGCCGCAAAAACGAAAGCGACGTCGCCTTCGCGCATCGGCGCGCTCGTCGGCGATCTCGCCGCGGTCGAAGAGACATTCGCGCTGAAACTTCTTGCCCAGCAGCTTGGAACGCCGAACCTCGATTGCCGTCAGGACGGAGCCAAACTCGATCCGAAATTCGGCCGCGCCTCTTATCTCTTCAATGCGACGATCGCCGGCATCGAGCAGGCGGGCGCCGCGCTGATCATCGGCGCCAATCCGCGTAAGGAATCGCCAGTCCTAAACGCGCGCATCCGCAAGCGCTGGCTCAAAGGCGACTTCAAAATTTCGCTTGTCGGCGAACGCGCCGATCTCACCTACGGTTACGACTATCTCGGCGCGGGCCCTGAGTCGCTGTTGCAGTTCATCCGGTCCGCAAAGCCTGCCGAGAGGCTGCTCGTCGTCGTCGGGCAGGGCGCTCTCGCGCGCGACGACGGAGAGGCGGCTCTGACCCTCGCCGCTCAGGCCGCGCAAAGCCTCGGCGGCCTCAGCGATGGCTGGAACGGATTCTCGGTCCTGCATACGGCGGCCGCGCGAGTGGGCGCGCTCGATCTCGGCTTCACGCCGGGCGCCGGCGGATTGGACGCGCGCGCCATGGCGAAGACCGGCGCGCTCGACCTCATCTTCAATCTTGGGGCCGACGAAATCGCGATCGAGCCTGGCGCCTTCGTCGTTTACATCGGCGCGCATGGCGACCGCGGCGCGCATCGCGCCGACGTGATCCTGCCCGGTGCCGCTTATACGGAAAAGTCCGGTCTTTACGTCAACACCGAAGGTCGTGTGCAGCGCGCCTTCCGCGTTGTCTTCCCGCCCGGAGAGGCGCGCGAGGACTGGGCGGTGCTGCGCGCGCTCTCGGGCGCGCTCGGCAATCCGCTGCCCTTCGACTCGCTCGCGGCGTTGCGCCGGCGGCTCGTCGAAACGCATCCGCATTTTGCACAGGTGGATGAGATTGCGGAGGGCGAATCCGCGCAGATCGTCGCTCTCGCCAATCATCCTGCTGTGGCGATGAAAGACCCCTTCGTTCCGGCGATCCAGAATTTTTACTTCACAAATCCGATCGCCCGCGCATCGGCGGTCATGGCGGAATGTTCGGCGCTGGCGCAAGGCCGGTTTGCTCAAGCGGCGGAATAGGAGCTTTGGACGTGAGCGACGGTTGGACGAGCGCCATCTCGGATTTCTTTATCGCCTATCCGCTTCTTCTCGCGACCGTGAAGAGCGTTCTGCTCGCGGTCGCGCTGCTCATCTATGTGGCCTATGTCATCCTCGCGGACCGCAAGATTTGGGCGGCCGTGCAATTGCGTCGCGGACCGAATGTCGTCGGACCTTGGGGCCTTCTGCAGAGCTTCGCTGACTTCATCAAATTCGCGCTCAAGGAGCCGGTGATTCCGGACGTCGCCAATAAGGGCATTTTCCTGTTCGCGCCGTTTATCATGGCGACCCTGTCGATCGCCGCCTGGGCGGTCATTCCGGTCGCTGACGGTTGGGCGGTCGGCGACATCAACGTCGGCATCCTATATATTTTCGCGCTGTCCTCGCTCGGCGTTTACGGCGTCATCATGGGCGGCTGGGCGTCGAACTCGAAATATCCTTTCCTTTCGGCGCTGCGCTCCGCGGCGCAGATGGTCTCCTACGAAGTCTCGATTGGCTTCGTCATCATCACCGTGCTGCTCTGCGCCGGCTCGCTCAATCTGACCGACATCGTCAACGCGCAGGATACGTCCTTCGGCATGGCCGGCTGGTATTGGCTGCGCCTTTTCCCGATGTTCATCATCTTCTTCGTCTCGGCGCTGGCTGAGACCAATCGTCCGCCGTTCGATCTCGTAGAAGCGGAGTCGGAGCTCGTCGCTGGATTCATGATCGAATATTCCGCGACGCCTTACGTCCTCTTCATGCTCGCCGAATATGTGGCGATCGTCACTATGTGCGCGCTGCTGACGATCCTGTTCTTTGGCGGCTGGCTGCCGCCGATCAAAATCGCGCCATTCACTTACGTGCCGGGCGTGATTTGGTTCATCCTCAAGGTGAGCTTCTTCTTCTTCTTCTTCGCCATGGTGAAGGCATTCGTGCCGCGCTATCGCTACGATCAGCTGATGCGTCTCGGCTGGAAAGTCTTCCTGCCGATCTCCCTCGCCATGGTCATCATCGTCGCCGCCGTGCTGCAATTCTGGCCGGCGGGACCGGCAGGCGTTTGAGGCCGTCATGAAACTCGATCAAGCCGCCAAGTCGCTCTTTCTTTCAGAGTTCGTCGGCGCATTCCTGCTGTCGATGCGCTACTTCTTCAAGCCGAAGGCGACGATCAACTATCCGCATGAGAAGAACCCGCAGTCGCCGCGCTACCGAGGCGAGCATGCGCTGCGCCGCTACCCCAATGGCGAGGAGCGCTGCATCGCCTGCAAGCTCTGTGAGGCGATCTGCCCGGCGCAGGCCATCACCATCGAAGCCGGACCGCGCCGCAACGACGGCACGCGCCGCACGACGCGCTACGACATCGACATGGTGAAATGCATCTATTGCGGCTACTGCCAGGAAGCCTGTCCGGTTGACGCCATCGTCGAGGGGCCGAATTCCGAATTCTCGGTCGAGACCCGAGAGGAGCTGTACTACACCAAGGAGCGTCTGCTCGAGAACGGCGACCGCTGGGAGCGCGAGATCGCGCGCAACATCGCGATGGACGCGCAATACAGGTAACACGAAGCGACGCGAACGAACACGCCGCATCGGCGCAGTAAGGACGAAGAACGTGCAGGCCGTATTTTTCTACCTATTCGCGACGATCATGATCGCCTCGGCGGGTGTCGTGATCTTTGCGCGTAACCCGGTGCACTCCGTGCTCTTTCTCATCCTCGCCTTCTGCAACGGCGCCGGACTGTTCCTGCTTGCCGGCGCCGAGTTCCTGGCGATGATCCTGATCGTCGTCTATGTCGGCGCCGTCGCCGTGCTGTTCCTTTTCGTCGTCATGATGCTCGACGTCGATTTCGCGGAGCTGAAGCAGGGCTTCATCAAATATCTTCCGATCGGCGCCGCGGTCGGCGTCGTCGTGCTCGCCGAATTGGGCATGGTGGCGATCGGCTGGCGTTCGGCGCCATCGGCAAGTGAGGCCGTCGCCAATCCGATCATTCCGCAAATGAGCAACACCGCGGCGCTCGGGCAGATCCTTTATACGAAATATGTGATCTTCTTTCAGGCCTCGGCGCTGGTGCTGCTCACCGCCATGATCGGCGCCATCGTCCTCACGCTCCACCACAAGCCCAACATCAAGCGGCAGAAGATCGAGGAGCAGAACGCGCGCACGCGCGAGAATGTCATCGAGATCAAAAAAGTTCCGTTCCGGACCGGCGTCTAACGAGGACCCCATGCTGACCATCGGCCTTACGCATTACCTCGTCGTCGCGGCGATCCTGTTCACGCTCGGCGTCGCCGGCATCATCCTGAACCGCAAGAACATCATCGTCATCCTGATGTCGGTTGAGCTGATTCTGCTTTCGGTCAATCTGAACTTCGTCGCCTTCTCGCAGTCGCTTGGCGATCTCACTGGCCAGGTGTTCGCGCTCTTCGTGCTCACTGTGGCGGCCGCCGAGGCGGCGATCGGCCTCGCGATCCTCGTCGCCTTCTATCGCAACCGCGGCACGATCGCGGTTGAAGACATCAATTCCTTGAAGGGCTGACCCCAGGATGATTTACGCCATCGTCTTTCTTCCGCTTGTCGGCTTTCTGATTGCAGGGGCGTTTGGACCCTGGATCGGCGCGCGCGCGTCGGAACTCGTCACGACCGGGCTGCTGATGGTCTGCGCCGTCTTGTCGTGGATCGTCTTCTTCGACGTCGCGCTTGGTCACGATCATGGCTATGCGCCGATCGTCGGCAATTGGATGACCGTTGGCGCGCTCAAGGTCGACTGGGCGCTGCGTGTCGATACGCTGACGGCGGTGATGCTCGTCGTCGTCAATACGGTGTCGAGCCTCGTTCATCTCTATTCGATCGGCTACATGCACGAGGATCCGGATCGTCCGCGCTTCTTCGCCTATCTGTCGCTTTTTACCTTCGCCATGCTGATGCTGGTGACGGCTGACAATCTCGTGCAGATGTTCTTCGGCTGGGAAGGCGTCGGCCTCGCCTCATACCTCCTTATCGGCTTCTGGTATCAAAAGCCCTCGGCGAACGCCGCGGCGATCAAAGCCTTCGTGGTCAACCGCGTTGGCGACTTCGGCTTCGCGCTCGGAATTTTCCTCGTCTTCCAGCTCACGAAGTCGCTTGGCTTTGAGGAAGTCTTCGCGGCCGTCCCGGGGCTTGCCGGCAAGACGATCCATGTCTTCGGCATGGATGTTGACGCGCTCACGGTGGCGGCCTTCCTGCTCTTCATCGGCGCCATGGGCAAATCGGCGCAGTTCTTCCTGCACACATGGTTGCCGGACGCGATGGAGGGCCCGACGCCGGTCTCAGCGCTCATCCATGCCGCGACGATGGTGACCGCCGGCGTGTTCATGGTCGCGCGGCTTTCGCCGATCTTCGAATATGCGCCTACTGCGCTCGAATTCGTCACCATCATCGGCGCGGTGACCGCCTTTTTCGCCGCGACGGTCGGCCTCGTTCAAAACGACATCAAGCGCGTCATCGCCTATTCAACCTGTTCGCAGCTCGGCTACATGTTCGTCGCGGAAGGCGTCGGCGCCTATTCGCTCGGCATCTTCCATCTCTTCACCCATGCCTTCTTCAAGGCGCTGCTGTTTCTTGGCGCGGGCTCGGTCATCCATGCGATGCACCATGAGCAGGACATGCGCAACATGGGCGGCCTGCGCAAAGACATCCCCTTCACCTTCGCGATGATGACGATCGGCACCTTGGCGCTGACGGGCTTTCCCTTTACGGCCGGCTATTTCTCCAAGGATGGCATCATCGAGGCGGCGTTCGCCGCTGGCGAGCATCGGACGACGGCGATGATCGGCTTCATCGCGACCGTCGTCGCCGCAGGACTGACCTCGTACTATTCCTGGCGTCTGGTGTTCATGACCTTCTTCGGGCATCGCCCGGCGCATCCCGTCGCGGTCAACCATTCGCATGACGAACCGTCGACCGACGACCATGCTCACGGGCATGACGATCACGGACACGACGATCACGGCCATCATGCGCCGCATGAATCGCCGCTCGTCATGCTCATTCCGCTCGCCGTGCTCGCCATCGGCGCGCTAGGCGCGGGCTATGTCTTCGAGCCCGACTTCGCCGGCCACGCCTATGCCGAATTCTGGAAGGGCGCGCTCTTTACCGGCGAACACAATGAGATCCTGCACGAGATGCACGCCATCCCCGCTTGGGCGGGCTTCGCGCCGACCGCGATGATGGTCTTGGGCTTCCTTGTGTCGCTCTATGTTTATGTGCTGAAGCCCGGGACCGCGGAGGCTCTGGCGAGGACCTTCCCCCGCCTTTACCAGTTCCTGCTCAACAAGTGGTATTTCGACGAGCTCTACGACTTCCTGTTCGTTCGGCCGGCATTCGCCATCGGCCGGCTGTTCTGGAAGGGCGGCGACGGCGCCATCATCGACGGCCTGGGGCCTGATGGCGTCGCAGCGCGAGTGGCCGACGGCGCGCGGCTCGCCGTGCGTTTGCAGACCGGCTACGTCTATCACTACGCCTTCGCCATGCTCATCGGCGTCGCCGCCGTCGTCACTTATTTCGTCGCCGGAGGGCTGCGCTGATGTTTGGTTTCGGCATTCTCTCCGGGGTCACCTTCCTGCCGCTCGTCGGCGTCGCCTTCCTGCTCACGCAGAAGGGCGACGATGAAACGAGTCTGAAAAATATCCGCTGGGCGACGCTTGCGACCACGATCGCAACCTTCGTATTGTCGCTTGTCGTCTGGTCGAGGTTCGATACGGCAAGCGCGGCGTTCCAGTTCGTCGAGGAGAAAAACTGGCTGGGTTCCGGCCTTGTCTACAAGATGGGCGTCGACGGCTTTTCGATGCCTTTCGTTCTGCTGACGACCTTCCTGATGCCTTTCGCCATTCTCGCCTCGTGGGATTCGGTCCAGAAGCGCGTCAAGGAATATATGATCGCCTTTCTCGTGCTCGAGACGCTGATGGTCGGCGTCTTCTGCGCGCTCGACCTCGTGCTCTTCTATCTCTTCTTCGAGGGTGGCCTTATTCCGATGTTCCTCATCATCGGAATTTGGGGCGGCAAGCGGCGCGTCTATGCGAGCTTCAAGTTCTTTCTCTATACGCTCGTCGGATCGCTTCTCATGTTGGTCGCGATCCTCGCCATGTATGGCAAGGCCGGCACGACCGACATCGCCGTTCTGTTGAAGACCGACTTCCCCAAGGAGATGCAGACCTGGCTGTGGCTCGCCTTCTTCGCGTCTTTCGCGGTGAAGATGCCGATGTGGCCGGTGCACACTTGGCTGCCGGACGCCCACGTTGAGGCGCCAACGGCGGGTTCGGTGATCCTCGCCGCCATTCTCCTGAAAATGGGCGGCTACGGCTTCATCCGCTTCTCGCTGCCGATGTTTCCGGACGCCTCCACCAATTTCGCGCCGCTCATCTATGCGCTTTCGGTGATCGCGATCGTCTACACTTCGCTCGTTGCGCTGGTTCAGGAAGACATCAAGAAGCTCATCGCCTATTCGTCCGTGGCGCATATGGGCTACGTCACGATGGGGCTCTTCACGCTCAATCCGCAGGGCATGCAGGGCGCGATCTTCCAGATGATCTCGCATGGCTTTGTCTCCGGCGCGCTGTTCCTCTGCGTCGGCGTCATCTACGATCGCATGCATACGCGTGAGATCGCGGCCTATGGCGGCCTCGTCAACCGCATGCCGATCTACGCCTTCGTCTTCATGTTGTTCACCCTGGCCAATGTCGGCCTGCCCGGAACGACAGGCTTCATCGGCGAATTCTTGTCGCTGACCGGCGCATTCCAGGCGAATAGCTGGGTCGCGCTGATCGCGACGAGCGGCGTCGTCTTGTCTGCGGCTTACGCGCTTTATCTCTATCGCCGCGTGATCTTCGGCGCCTTGGAGAAGGCGAGCCTCATGAGCATCACCGATTTGACGCCGCGCGAGATTGCGATCTTCGCGCCGCTCGTGCTGATCACGATTTACTACGGCGTGCAGCCGCAGCCGATCTTAAGCGCGACGCAGGCTTCGGTCGATAATCTCATCCAGACCCATACGGCGCTCATCGACGCGATTAAGCTCGCGGCCGCCGGACATTGATGGATTGCTGACGATGCCCTTCTTCGTTCAACTCGCGCATCATTTTCTACCCGAGACCATTCTCGCGGTCGGCGTGATGGTTCTCATCCTGATCGGCGCCTGGCGCGGCGAGCGCGGCTTTAGCCTCGTCGATGAAATTGCCGTCGGCATTCTAGGTCTCGCTCTGGTCACGATTGCGTTGTCGAGCACGCCCGACACGAGCGTTTTCGATGGCGCCTATATCGACGATGGTTTTTCGCGCTTCATGAAGGCGCTGACCCTCATCGGCGCGATCGCGTCCATTCTGATGTCCGTCGATTGGCTGCAGCGCAACGGGCTCGAAAAATTCGAATATCCCGTGCTAATCATCCTCTCGACGCTCGGCATGTTGCTGCTGATTTCGGCGGATAATCTCATCGCGCTCTATCTCGGCCTCGAGCTGATGTCGCTTGCGCTCTATGTCATGGCGGCTTTTGCGCGCGATGATGGACAGTCGTCCGAAGCCGGGCTGAAATATTTCGTCCTCGGCGCGCTTTCTTCCGGCATGATGCTTTACGGCGCGTCGCTGCTCTACGGCTTTGCGGGGACGGTGTCTTTCGCCGGCATCGCGGCAGTCGTTTCGACCTCGGCCCCGATCGGCGTGATCTTCGGACTCGTTTTCGTTCTGGCGGCGCTCGCCTTCAAAATGTCGGCGGCGCCTTTCCACATGTGGACGCCGGACGTTTATCAGGGCGCGCCGACTCCGGTCACCGCCTTCTTCGCTTCCGCCGCCAAAATGGCGGCGGTGGCGATCACCGCGCGTATCGTCGTCACCGCCTTCCCAGGCGTGAAGGACCAATGGCGTCAGATCGTCGTCTTCATTTCCATCGCGTCGATGCTGCTTGGGTCTTTCGCCGCGATCGGACAGGAGAATATCAAGCGGCTGATGGCCTATTCCTCCATCGGCCACATGGGCTTTGCGCTGATCGGGCTCGCCGCTGGCGATGAGGCAGGCGTGCGCGGCGTCGCGATCTATCTGACGATCTATCTCATCATGACTCTCGGGACGTTCGCCGCCATTCTCGCCATGCGCGTCCAGGGCCGGTATGTCGAGAATGTTTCCGATCTTGCCGGATTATCGCGCACCAACGGTTGGATGGCTTTCTTCCTGGCGATGCTGATGTTCTCGCTTGCCGGCATTCCGCCGCTCGCGGGCTTTTTCGCCAAATATTACGTGCTCCTCGCCGCGGTCGACGCCGGCCTTTTCGGCCTCGCAGTGATCGGCGTTCTGGCGAGCGCGGTCGCGGCCTACTACTATTTGCGGGTCGTCAAGGTCATGTATTTCGACGAGCCAGCGCCGGCCTTTGATCGTGCGCCGATGGCGGTGCGCGCCGTGCTCGCTGTCTCGACTCTGGCGCTGCTTGGATTTTGGGTCTATCCCACGCCGGTCATGGATGCGGCGGCGGCGGCGGCCAAATCGCTTTTCTAGGAAGGAAATCTGCGCGTGGAGTTGGGATTATTGGCGCGCGCCTGCGGCGTGCGCCTCCTCGCGCTGGAGAGCGTCGATTCAACGAACGACGAAGCCCGCCGCCTGATCGAGGCGGGCGAACGTGGGCCTCTTTGGGTCGTCGCCGCGCGGCAGACCCATGGTCACGGCCGTCTCGGCCGTGAATGGATTTCGCCGGCCGGCAATCTTCATGCGAGTTTCGTCCTTAGCGATTTCGGCGAGACCGCCATTGCGCCGCAGCTCGGCTTCGTCGCAGGCCTCGCGGCCTTGCGCGCTTTGCGCGCGGCCACGGGCGAGGCTCCCCGTTTCGCGCTGAAATGGCCGAATGATCTGCTGCTCGACGGGGCGAAGCTCGGCGGCATTTTGCTCGAGAATGTTGGCGCGCCGACAGGCGACGCGCGTAGGCCGACGGCCTCGGTCGCGATCATCGGCATCGGCGTCAATTGCGTTGAAGCGCCGAGCGGTCTGCCGTTTGAAGCGCGCGCGCTCACGTCGATCGGCCCAAACGCGCCCGACGCGGCGACGCTCTTTACGCTTCTTTCCGATGCGCTCGTCGAAACGCTCGATCTTTGGGCCTGCGGCGAGGGCTTCGTGCGCATTCGCGACGCATGGCTCAAGGATGCCGCCTATCTCGGCGCCAACATCCGCGTCGAGCTTCCGCGCGAGGCCATCGAGGGGCGCTTCGAGACGATCGATGCGACTGGCCGGCTTGTGCTGGCGACGCGCGACGGCGAGCGGATCATCGAGGCGGGCGACGTTTCGCTCGGTCCCCGGCAGACTGCGGCGGGAGGCGCCGCATGACGACGCCGGAAGCCGACCTCGTATTCCTGCCGCTCGGCGGCTTGGGCGAAATCGGCATGAACATGGCGCTCTATGGCTACGGGCCGCCGCAGAAGCGCAAATGGCTGATGGTCGATTGCGGCCTGGGGTTTCCCGGGCCGGAGCTGCCCGGCGTCGACCTTGTCTTTCCCGATATCGCCTTCGTCGAAAAGATCGCGCGCGATCTCGTCGGGATCTGCATCACTCATGCGCATGAAGACCATATTGGTGGGCTCGCGACATTGTGGCCGCGGCTCAACTGCAAGGTCTTCGCCACGCCCTTTGCGGCGGGCCTCCTCGAAGTGCGGAGGCTGAACGAACCCGGCGCGCCAAAGATCGATATTTCCCTGACGCACGCCGGCGCGAAGCTCGACCTCGATCCGTTCGAAGTCGAATATATCGCCGTCGCGCATTCCATTCCGGAAGCGAATGCGCTTGCGATCCGTACGCCGCTTGGCCTGCTGATCCATACCGGCGACTGGAAGATCGATCCGGAGCCAGGGGTTGGAACGCGCATTGACGAAGCGCGGCTATGCGCGCTCGGCGATGAGGGCGTCGCCGCGCTCATCTGCGATTCGACCAACATTTTGCGCGAAGGCGACAGTTTCTCGGAAGCCGACGTCGCACGCACGCTGCGCGCGCTGATCGCCGAAGCGCCGGGCCGCGTGCTGGTGACGACCTTTGCTTCCAATGTCGCGCGGCTGCGCGCCATTGCCGAGGCGGCGCAGGCCTGCGGGCGCACCGTCGTCGTCGCGGGACGAGCGATGGATCGCGCCATTCAGGTCGCGCGCGACTGCGGCTATCTCGATGGGTTGCCCGGATTTCATGCGCCGGAATTGCTGCCGACGCTGCCGCGCGACAAGACGGTGGTCATCGCCACCGGCAGCCAGGGCGAAACCCGCGCGGCGATGGCGCGGGCGGCGATGAATGATCATCCGGCGATCAAGCTTGTCGCAGGCGATCGGGTGATCTTTTCTTCGCGCGTCATTCCGGGAAATGCGCGCGACGTTTTTCGCATCATCAACAATCTTTGCGATCTCGGCGTCGAGGTCATCACCGACCATGACCACCTCGTGCATTGCTCTGGCCATCCGCGCCGCGGCGAGGTCGCGCAAATGTACGAATGGGTCCGGCCACAGATCGCCGTTCCGGCGCACGGCGAGGCGCATCATCTCACCGAGCATGTGGCCTTCGCCAAGACGCATGGCGTGTCGCAGGTCGTCTCTGCGCGCAATGGAAACATCGTGCGGCTGGCGCCGGGCGCGGCGGGCGTGATCGGCGAGGCGCCGCACGGACGTCTCATGAAGGATGGCGATGTCGTCATCACCGAAGATGATGGCGCCGTGCGCGACCGCGCGCGGCTCTCTTTCGCCGGCGTTATTTCCATCGCGCTCGCCGTCGACCGCAAGGGCGAACTCGTCGGCGATCCGGATGTCGTCTTCGCTGGCGTGCCGAAGCGCGGTAAATTCGGCGAGGATATGGGGGAAGTCATCGACGAGGCGCTCTTCGCCGCCTTCGACGGGTTGTCGCGCCCGCGACGCCGCGACGCCAACGCCGTTTCAACCGCGATCGAGCGCGCCGTTCGCGGCGCCGTCTCGTCGGTGTGGGGCAAGAAGCCGACGGTGCATGTGATGGTCGTCGCCACGTAGCGCTGGCTCTTATAGAAGAGGGCGCGAAACCCTCTCCCATAGGGAGAGGGTGGCTGCGAAGCAGCCGGGAGAGGGGTTGCAGCTTTGCTGTCTAGCGTGAAACCCCTCACCCCGGACCTTCGGTCCGACCCTCTCCCATAGGGAGAGGGTTTGCGCGCGTTCTTTTAAGTCGCGGCGGAAGCGCCAAGCGGGTACGCTGAGTTCAGAGCGAATCGCGCATGGACCACAAGCCCACCTATTACGAATTCTTCGCTGGCGGCGGCATGGCCCGCGCCGGGCTTGGCGAAGGTTGGCGTTGTCTCTTCGCCAATGATTTCGATCGCAAGAAAGCCGAAAGCTACCGCGCCAATTGGGGCGGCGAAGAGCTTCTCGTCGGCGACGTGCGCGAGATATCCACAGCGCAATTACCGGGCCGCGCCGATCTTGTCTGGGCGTCCTTCCCCTGTCAGGACCTGTCGCTCGCCGGCGCCGGCGCGGGGTTGAAGGGTGAAAGGTCCGGAACGTTCTGGCCGTTCTGGGATTTGATGAAGGCGTTGCGCAAAGAGGGACGCGCGCCCTCGCTCATCGTTCTCGAAAATGTCTGCGGCGCGCTCACCTCTCACGGCGGCAAGGATTTTATCAAAATCTGCGAGGCGCTGGCGAAAGAGGGCTACAAATTCGGCGCGCTGGTCATCGATGCGGCGCTGTTCGTTCCGCAGTCGCGTCCGCGGTTATTCATTATCGCTGCGCGCGACGACATCGCCGTTCCATCATCTCTCCTTCGTCATTGCGAGCGGAGCGAAGCAATCCAGAGCGAGGGGTTGTTTCAAACACGCGCGCTTGTCTCTGCCCACGAGACTTTGCCGATAGCGTTACGCAATAGCTGGCTCTGGTGGAATTTGCCGCCGCCGCCGCCGCGCAATACGTCGCTGACTGATATGATCGAAGACGCGCCGAGCGATATTGAATGGCGCAGCGTCAAAGACACAAACGCCCTCATCGCCATGATGAGCGAGGTCAATCTTGCAAAAATCGCCGAGGCGAAACGCGCCGGCCGCAAAATGGTTGGAACGCTCTATCGCCGCACGCGCTATCAGAATGGCGAAAAAATCCAGCGCGCCGAGGCGCGTTTCGACGAGGTCGCCGGCTGCCTGCGCACGCCGGCCGGCGGCTCCAGCCGTCAATTCGTGCTCGTCGCGGATAAGGGCAGGGTGCGCTCGCGGCTGATGTCGGCGCGGGAAACGGCGCGGTTGATGGGGCTGCCGGACGAATACATTCTGCCGGAGAATTACAATGAGGCCTATCATTTGACCGGTGATGGCGTCGTCGTTCCGGTCGTGCGGCATATAGCGGCAAGTCTATTGGAGCCGTTGCTGAATGCATGCGTCGTGCGGGAGGCGGCTTGAGCCCCCTCCCTAACCCTCCCCCGCTGCGCGGGAGAGGGCTGGGGAGGGGGTTTTAGGCGTGAGCGTGAAAGAAACGCGCGCCCAGCGCTCCGCCATCATGCGCGCGGTGAAGGGGCGCGACACGTCTCCCGAAATCGCCGTGCGGGCGATGTTAAGAAAATTCGCGCCGGGCTATCGACTGCATCGCAAGGACGTTCCAGGCAATCCCGACATCGCCTTCATCGGCCGCAAGCGCGCGATCTTCGTTCATGGCTGCTTCTGGCACGGGCATGAGTGTCCGCGCGGCGCGCGCAGCCCTAAGGCCAATGCCGACTACTGGCGCACGAAGATCGCCAAAAATGTCGCGCGGGACGCGGCGCATCAGACAGCGCTCTCGGCGCAGGGCTGGCGCGCGCTCGTCATTTGGGAATGCGAATTGAAGGACGCAGCGGCGACAGAGAAGAAGTTGCGCGCTTTTTTGAAGTAGAGGCGTTGTAACCCTCTCCCATAAGGAGAGGGTGGTCGCCGAAGGCGACCGGGTGAGGGGATGCGCGCTTGTGGGGGATGCGCCCCCATCATCTCATTCGTTTTTAAAAGGACGAAGGCGGAGTAACCCCTCTCCCCGGTCCTTCGGACCGACCCTCTCCCTATGGGAGAGGATTGGCGCGCGCCTCAATCCTTCGCGCGCAACCTTTCGCCCCCTCAATCCTTGGCGCGCTCGACATAGGCGCCATCCTCGGTCTGGATCACGACGCGGGTGCCGGTCTGAATATGCGGCGGCACCATGGCGCGCGCGCCATTGGAGAGCTTCGCCGGCTTATAGGAAGAGGACGCCGTCTGCCCCTTGAGCGCCGGCTCGGTCTCGACGACTTCGAGCGTCACGCGCGGCGGCAATTGGATCCCGACCGGCTGTCCGTTGAACATTGAGAGGATGCAGACCATGCCCTCCTGTAGCCATTGCGCCTGATCGCCAATCGTGTCGCCGGATACGGCGACCTGCTCATAGCTCGCCTGATTCATGAAGTGATAGCCGCCGTCGTCATTATAGAGATAGCTGAAATCCTGATCCTCGACGAAGGCGCGCTCGACCTGCTCGGTGGTCTTGTAGCGGTCCGAAACTTTCACGCCGTCGGAGAGGCGGCGCATGTCGATCTGCGTCGTCGGCGTGCCCTTGCCGGGGAAAAAACTTTCGGCGGTCAGGACGACATAAAGCTGCCCGTCATCTCTCTCGATGATATTGCCTTTGCGAATTGAACTGGCGATGACTTTCACGTCGGTATCCCTTATTGCCGGCCTGGTTTATGAACGGCGGTAAGACCATATTTCGGGCGCGCCGGCAATCCGGGGCCCCGCCCCGTGGGGAGGCCTTATGACGCGCGCGTCACACTGGTGGGCTCGGGATGTCTATGCCGACCGCAAGCCCTTTCTTAAGGCGCGCACGGCAATCACAGCCGCGGCCCGGCGCTTCTTCGCGTCAGAGGGCTTTTCCGAGGTCGAGACGGCGGCGCTTCAGCTATCTGGCGGCAACGAAACGCATCTTTCGGCCTTCCCCACGGTGTTGATTGGCTCGGGCGACGAGCGCAGCCGGCTCTATCTTCATACCTCGCCAGAGTTTTCCTGCAAAAAGCTGCTCGCGGCCGGCGAAGAGCGGATTTTCACGCTCGCGCGGGTCTTTCGCAATCGCGAGCGCTCGGCCCTGCATCACCCGGAATTCACCATGCTGGAGTGGTATCGCGCCGCTGAGCCGACCCTGCGGCTGATGGAGGACTGCGCCGGGCTGCTGACGAGCGCGGCCAAGGCGGCCGGGGCGACCGATTTCGCCTGGCGGGATCGGGTTTGCGATCCTTTCGCCGAACCGGAGATCATCAGCGTCTGCGAGGCTTTTGCGACCCACGCCAGCATCGATCTCGAAGCGCTGCTCGACGACCGCGACGGCCTCGCGCGCGCCGCCGACCGCGACGGCATACGCGTCGCTCATGATGACAGCTGGTCGGACCTCTTCAGCAAGATCATGTCGGAAAAGATCGAGCATCTGCTCGGTCGCGAGCGGCCGACGATCCTGACTGACTATCCGCTAAGCGAGGCGGCGCTGGCCAGCGCCAACGTCGATGATCCGCGCTTCGCCGACCGTTTCGAACTCTATGTTTGCGGCGTCGAGCTCGCCAACGGCTTCGCCGAACTGACAGACGCGACGGAGCAGCGCCGGCGATTTGAAACGCGGATGCAGGAAAAGCTTCGCATCTACGGCGAGACCTATCCGATCGACGAGGATTTCTTGGCGGCGCTCGCGGAAATGCCGCCAGCCTGCGGCGTCGCGCTTGGCTTCGACCGGCTGGTGATGCTGGCGACCGGGGCTGAGCGCATCGAACAGGTCCTGTGGACGCCGGTGGCCGAGCGCGGATCAGCGCTCTAGTTCTCCTAAAATAAGCGACGCAATGCTGGGGCGCACATCACGCGCCGCCGGCAGGATGTCCATATTGGCGCCATTTGGCGGCGGATGCGGGGGATACGCGCCCGCGCCGCGCATGATTTCATTGGAGGGCGCAATGAGCATTAGAATATTACTCAAGTCTGTCGTGGCGATCGCCATGACATTGGCGACAGCCGCCGTGGCGCAGCAGAGCGAAAAGCCGACAGCGCCTGCCGCGCCGGTCACAACTTTCGACGACAAGCTCGTGAAAATCGCCGAGCAGGCGCCCGGCTTCGGCGGGATGTATTTCGACGAAAAGGGCGCGCTGCAGGTCTATATGAAAAACGCCGCCGAATTGCGCAGCGCGGACTCGATGAAAGCCGCGCGGTCGCGAGTGACGTCGGCGATCGCCAATGTGCTCGGCGCGGACTTCCTGACGCAAAACGCCGCCCGCAAAGGTCGCGCCCAAGAGCCGAATATCATCAAAGGCGACTACGACGTCATCGAGCTCGCCAAATGGAAGAAGAGCGTTAGCCCCGCGCTAGACGGTCAGGAAATCGTCTTCGTCGATCTCGACGAGCGCCGCAATCGCGTGACCATCGGCGTCGTCGGCGATCCCTCGCGCCAGAGATTCGAAGCTTTGGCGAAATCGCTCGGCATCCCCTTCGAAGCGCTGATCATCGAAGAAACGCAGCCGATCCGCTTTCACGCGTCATTGCGCGACAAAAGCCGGCCGGTTCCGGGCGGCGTTCAGATTGAAATCGACACCGGCATCTTCGCGTTCAAAATCTGCACGCTCGGGTTCAACGTCATCCGCAACGGCCGCGATGGCTTTGTGACCAATTCTCATTGCACGAAGAACCGTGGCGTCAGCAATGACGACGATTTCCATCAGCCGAACGATCCGCTGCTATCTGGCAATAAGATCGGCGACGAGGACGCGGATCCCCCCTATTTCACCGGGGGCGTGTGCCCCTCGGGCAGGAAATGCCGCTTCAGCGACAGCGCCTATGCGGACTACCGGATCGATCGCGGCCGTTTCGAAATCGCGCGAACGACGAACAATGTCGGCTCGCTCACGATCAACGGTTTTCCGAGCGTCTTCCGGATCATGAGCGAGACGCCGGATTCGGTTGTGGGCATGAGGCTCAACAAGGTCGGCCGCACGACGGGCTGGGCCTTCGGCGACGTGCGCTCGACCTGCATCGACGTCAATGTCGCGGGCACGGACGTCAGGCTATTGTGCCAGAGCCGCGTCGGGCGGGTGAGCGGAACGAATAAGCTCACGGACAATGGCGACAGCGGCTCGCCTGTGTTCTCCATCCTGCCGACCGCCAGCCAGGCGAGCCTGCACGGCATTTTATGGGGCGGGCCCGACGACGGCAGCTCCTTCGTCTTCAGCCCGATGAGCCTCATCGAGCAGGAGCTTGGACCGCTCACCACCTTCACGGCGCAGCAGCCGCCGCAGCCTCCACCCCCGCCGCCGCCTCCGCCGACGCCGCGCGAGCAGTGCTTGCAGGAATGCGCTGCGGAGCGCGACGCCTGCCTGGCGGGGGGCGGGTTGGGATCGCAATGCATTCCAGCCTTTCGTCGCTGCCGGGAGCAGTGCCCGGCGAGGTGAGCCGACGGCGTCCAGAGTGGCGGACGGATCGTCCGACGCCGCTCTGGGGCCGGCTCCGCTTCCAAAATCCCGCGCCTTGGGGTAGAAGACGCTGCATCGCAACAACAGCCAGCGTCTTTTAGTTCCGGCCGCCCATCGGCGGCCGCAGAGGCGGTTGTTTTACCTGGGCCGGCCCTTTCACCATGCAGCTGCGCAATATCGCCATCATCGCTCACGTCGACCATGGCAAGACCACGCTCGTCGACCGGCTGCTTCAGCAGTCGGGCGCCTTTCGCGAGAACCAGCGCGTCGCCGAGCGCGTCATGGATTCGAACGATCTCGAAAAGGAGCGCGGCATCACCATCATGGCCAAAGCGACCTCGATCGCCTGGAAGGATGTGCGCATCAACATCGTCGACACGCCCGGCCACGCCGATTTCGGCGGCGAGGTTGAGCGCATTCTCTCCATGGTCGATGGGGCGATCGTGCTCGTCGACGCGGCCGAGGGCCCGATGCCGCAGACGAAATTTGTCGTCGGCAAGGCGCTCAAGATCGGCTTGAAGCCCATCGTCTGCGTCAACAAGGTGGATAAGCCCGACGCGCGCGTGAGCGAAGTCGTCAACGAAGTCTTCGATCTCTTCGCCGCGCTCGACGCCACCGACGAGCAACTCGACTTTCCGATCATCTACGGCTCGGCCAAGCAGGGCTGGATGGCCGAGGAGCCCACCGGCCCGCAGGAGGGGATGGCGCCGCTGTTCGATCTCGTGCTCAAACATGTGCCGGAGCCCACAGTCGAAGAGGGCGGCTTCCGCATGCTCGGCACGCTCCTGGAAGCGAACCCCTATCTCGGCCGCATCATCACCGGCCGGGTGTTTTCCGGCTCGGTGAAGCCGAACCAGCCCGTGAAGGTTCTGGACCGCACGGGCAAGATCGTCGAGCAGGGGCGCGTCTCGAAAATTCTCGCTTTCCGCGGCATCGAGCGCCAGCCAATCGAAGAGGCTGAGGCAGGCGACATCGTCGCCATCGCGGGCCTCGAAAAATTCAACGTCGCCGATACGCTCTGCGCGCTCGATGTAAACGAACCGCTGCAGGCGCAGCCGATCGATCCGCCGACCCTCTCCATGACCTTCCTCGTCAACGACTCGCCGCTCGCGGGCACGGAAGGCGACAAGGTCACGAGCCGCATGATCCGCGCGCGTCTTTTCAAGGAGGCGGAGGGCAATGTCGCGCTGCGCGTCGAGGACGCGCCGATGGGCGACGCCTATATCGTCTCGGGCCGCGGCGAGTTGCAGCTCGGCATCCTCATCGAGACCATGCGCCGCGAAGGTTTTGAGCTTGGCGTGTCGCGTCCGAAGGTCGTCTACAAGAAGGACGAGAACGGCGACATCCTCGAGCCGATCGAAGAAGTCGTCATCGACGTCGACGAGGAGCATAGCGGCGTCGTCGTGCAGAAGATGAATGAGCGCAAGGCCGAGATGATCGAGATGAAGCCCTCGGGCGGCAATCGCCTGCGGCTCGTCTTCTACGCGCCGACGCGCGGCCTCATCGGCTATCAGGGCGAGCTTTTGACCGACACGCGCGGCACGGCGATCATGAACCGCCTCTTCCACGAATATGCGCCCTATCGGGGCGACATTCAGGGCCGCCGCAACGGCGTGCTGATCTCGAACGATCAGGGCGAGGCGGTCGCCTACGCCATGTGGAAGCTCGAGGACCGCGGACCGATGATGATCGAGCCGGGCTGCAAGGTCTATCGCGGCATGATCGTCGGCGAGCACACGCGCGACAATGATCTCGAGATCAATGTCCTGAAAGGCAAGCAGCTCACCAACATCCGCACGCAGTCGAAGGACGAGGCGGTGCGTCTGACGCCGCCGATTCAGATGACGCTCGAGAAGGCGCTGGCCTATATCGAGGACGACGAGCGCGTGGAAGTGACGCCGAAATCGATCCGCCTGCGCAAGGTCTATCTCGACCCGAACGATCGCAAGAAGGCGAAGGGCAAGGCGGCGCTGGTGGAGTAGCGCGATCGTCGTTGCGAGCAAAGCGACGCAATCCAACCAAATGCGTAATCTGGATTGCTTCGTCGCTACACGTCTTGCAATGACGAACGCTCAGCCGCGCGCAAATCACCCAGCCCCTCTCCTTACCTCTCCCCGCAAGCGGGGAGAGGGGATAGCGGCTCAGCGCGTCCGCGACAGTGCGCGCGCATGATTTTTTCGCGAAGCGCCTGACGCTTCTTCTCCCCGCTTGCGGGGAGAAGTGAGATGAGGGGCGAGGGGTTTTGCGTCCCGCCTACTGCAATCCCACCTGATCGATGACGCCGCGCGGGCAGCCGGGATCTGTCGTCGGCGACGCGGCGATGAGGTCGGCGAGTTTGCTGTCGGGCTTAATGTCGCCGTTCAATCCGATGGTCATTTCGACAATCAGATTTCGGCCGGCGTCTCTCTTGCAGGCGACGCGCACCCGATCGGCGGCGCCGTCGCCGAAGGTCTCGTTGAAAGCCGCCTTGAGCTGGTCGCGGTTAATTTCCTCGCCGATATGCGATGAAAAAAGCTCCTGGACCTTGGAGGCGTTGAGCTGCGACATCAGCGCCAGCGCGCGCGCGAAATAGGCGTCCGCCTCGCCTCCCGGAAAACACGTGCCGTGCTTGATCCACTCGTGCCGTTCGAGGAGCGACATCGTTCCCGGCATGACTTCCGACAGCGCGTTCCTTGTCGCGTCGGACAGTTCAGGCTCGGGCAAACCGTTCCATCTGTCGTCCTTATCGGCCGCGATAATGTGGCGATCGACCTTGCAGTATTGTTTTTTCGGCCAGAGTCCATGCAACGTGAAATGCGTCGCGTCGAACCGGTCGGGCCGTTGCGTCTCGCATTCCACCTTGTCGGGCTTTCCTTCGCAAAAGGCCGGCTGCCAGCTCACCGCGAGGATGTAGTCGGGTTTTTGAGCCGTTTGGCCGCCGTCGGGTTCGCCGCTTGGCCCGCTCGGGCCTTGGCCGCCGCCGTCGTCGAGCATCGCTTCGCCGCACCCGACCGCGACCCATCGGCGCGCTGGATGAGCGTCGGGCACGTCGATGAGATAATGCGTGGCGTCCGGCTTGTTCTTGGCGAAAACGCTATATCGCCCATCCGGCTGAACGGTGACGTTGCCCGGATTGGCGCCGGTTCTGATCGATTGAAGCGCAGGACAAGACTGATGGGCGACGAATGTCCCGGACGCAGGCGTCTCCGCGCTCGCGCCATGCGCGATAAGCAACAGGGACGAACAAAGCAATGTTTGAAGAGCCAGCGTGCGCAAGAGGATAACTCCAAAAAACAACGCTCGAGATGGTAATCCTGCCGGCGTGCGTGAGCAAGCATCGCCTGATCGTGCGATCGCTTCGATTTCGATGAACGCGGCGTTTTGGAACTCAGCCGTCATGGCCGGGCTTGTCCCGGCCATCCACGTTGAGAGGCGGCGCAACGCTGAGAGATTTGCGGCGCGGCGCCGCGTGGATGCCCGGCACAAGGCCGGGCATGACGCGGACAGGATGCGCGTAGCTTATGGCGCCGGCAAGTTCGCCAAGCCGTCGTATAAGTCGCGCCAGGGTTTTTGGCGCGCACCCTCAAACATCCGTCAACGCTTCCCGCAGTCCCGCCAAGTCCTCCGGCAATTCGCTTTCAAACAGCATCTCTTCGCCGGTGATCGGATGTTCGAAACCGAGCGTCGCCGCGTGCAGCGCCTGCCGGCCTAATCGCTCGACAATCTCTCGCGCGGGCGGCGCAAGTTTCGTGACCTTAGTCTTAAAACCCGCGCCATAGGTTTTGTCGCCGATCAGCGGATGGCCGATATGGGCCATATGCACGCGGATCTGATGCGTGCGGCCGGTCTCGAGTTGGCAGCGCAGCAGCGAAGCGACGCCGTAATCCTCTATCCTTTCCCAATGCGTCACCGCCTCGCGGCCACGCGACTGCGGAACCACCGCCATCTTTTCGCGCTGCGTCGAATGACGTCCGAGCGGCGCTTCGACCGTTCCATGCGCGCGATCGGGAACGCCCCAGACGAAGGCCAGATATTCGCGCGTTAAATGCAGCGTTCGGCCATGATCGGCGAAAAGGCGCGAGAGGCCGTGATGCGCAGCGTCGGTCTTGGCGACGACGAGCAGGCCGCTCGTGTCCTTGTCGAGCCGATGCACGATGCCGGGCTTCTTCACCCCGCCGACGCCGGAAAGAGTTTCGCCGCAATGGGCGATAAGGGCGTTGACGAGCGTGCCGCTCTCGTGCGCGCTCGCCGGATGCACGACGAGTCCGGCCGGCTTGTCGATGACAAGAAGATGCGCGTCCTCATAGACGATGTTGAGCGCGATATCTTCGCCTTTCGGCTCGGCCGGCGCCGGCGGCGGCACGTCGAGCGCGACTTTGTCTCCGGCGCCAAGCTTCTTTGCCGCATCGCGCGTCGTGACGCCGCCGATCGCGGCGCGCCCGTCCTCGATCAGCGCCTTGATGCGGTTGCGGGAGAGATGCGCGGCGGCGATCTCTGGCTGTTCGGCGAGAAAGCGGTCGAGTCGCGCGCCGGCGTGCTGCGGCGCCACAAGAAACTCGAAGCGCTCGGCGGATGCGTCAATTTGAGGCGGAGCCTTGACCGTCATTCAGCTTTTTTTCCGCGCGTCCACGCGCGCATGATATGGGAGCCACGGAAACGCAGGCGTGGCGCGAGCGGAGGCCCGAACCTCCGCCATTCAGCGCATCGAATAACGCCGCCCAAGGGAGGCTCTTCCATTAGCGACGCCGAGGCTCCGTTCTGCGCTGTCATCGGCGCGGGCCCCGCCGGACTTTTTGCCGCCGACGCCCTCGCGCGCGCCGGCGCGCGCGTTGTCATCTATGAGCACAAAGCGAGCGCCGCGCGCAAATTTCTGATGGCTGGGCGGGGCGGCCTCAATATCACCCACAGCGAAGGCCTGGAGCGTTTCATCTCGCGCTACGGCGCGGCGGCCGCGCGACTCGCGCCGTTCGTCCACGCCTGGCCGCCGCAGGCGCTGCGCGACTTCTGCGCCGAGCTCGGCGAGGCGACCTTCGTCGGGTCCAGCGGCCGCGTCTTTCCCGCAAGCTTTAAGGCCTCCCCGTTGCTGCGCGCTTGGCTGGCGCGCCTGTCACGCCTCGGCGTCGCGATCGCGACGCGGCACGCCTTCGCAGGCTTCGCCGAATCGGGAGCGCTTCGACTGATCGGGCCGGATGGCGAATTCACCCGCAAGGTCGACGCGCTGGTGCTGGCGCTCGGCGGCGCTTCCTGGCCGCGGCTCGGATCGGACGGCGCCTGGGCGGCGCGGCTCGGGGCCGAAGGCGTACGCATTACGCCGCTCGCCGCCGCCAACAGCGGCGCTTTAATCGAGTGGAGCGCGATCTTTCGCAGCGATTTCGAAGGTCAGCCGATCAAGACGGCGCTGCTGCGCCACGGCGCGTCGTCGGCGCGCGGCGACGTCGTCGTCACGCGCCGCGGGCTCGAGGGCGGGCCGGTCTACGCGCTTTCATCGAAGCTGCGGGAGGCCACGCAAAAACGCGGCGAGACGACGCTCTCGATCGATCTGCGCCCCGACACGACTCTCGACTGTCTGACGCGAAAGCTGTCGCGGCGCGCGCAGAAGCAGTCGCACGCCAATTTTCTGCGCAAGGCGGGATTCTCGAAAGTCGAGATCGGTCTCTTGCGAGAGGCGCGGCGGGACGGATTGCCGCGCGACGCCGAAACGCTCGCTGCGCTGATCAAGAACGCGCCGCTTACCGTCACAGGAGTCGCAGGACTCGAGCGCGCCATCTCGACCGCAGGCGGCGTCTCCTTCGACGAACTCGACGACGATCTGATGCTCAAAAAGCTGCCAGGCGTTTTCGTCGCGGGCGAGATGCTCGATTATGATGCGCCGACCGGCGGCTATCTTTTGCAGGCGGCCTTCGCCACCGGACTGGCGGCAGGGCGTGGCGCGGCTCGCTATCTCGGACTTTCGCCCGATCAACCGGTTGGGCCGCCCGAGTATCAGGCCGATTTGTCGCCGCGCCAGGAGCCGAATGGGCGCCCGCCGGAAGCATCGAACAAATACAGCGTATAGATTTCAGATTTCCCCCTTCAGGCCAAGGCGCATTATGCTGCCCAACATGCTGCCGTCGCCCTTCTGGTCGGAACTCTCGCTACGCGACATGCGCGCGCATGACATGTCGCGCGTCATCGCCGTGCTGCCGATCGCGGCGGTGGAGCAGCACGGGCCGCATCTGCCGCTCGGCGTCGACGCCATGATCATGGAAGGATGCATCGATCAAGTCGCAGCGCGATTGCCCGAAGACCTCGAAACCGTGTTTCTGCCGGTCCAAAACATCGGCGTGTCGACCGAGCACCGCGACTTCCCCGGAACGCTGACGCTGACGAATGAGACGGCGTCGCGTGTCCTCAGCGAGGTCGCCGAGAGCGTCCTACGCACGGGCGTCAAAAAGCTGGTGCTCCTTAATTCGCATGGCGGCAATTCGGCGCTTGTCTCGCAGACGGCGTTCGACCTTCGCGCCCGTTTCGGCGCTCTGGCGGTCATCGCCTCCTGGGCGCGCTTCGGTTATCCGGACGATCTGTTTTCAGAGACGGAACTACGCCATGGCGTTCATGGCGGCGAGATCGAGACGTCGCTCATGCTCGCCTTCAGGCCCGAGCTCGTCGATATGGCGCGCGCCAAAAACTTTCCGCCGGCGACGCTCGACTTCGAGCGCGATTTCGCCTGGCTGCGCGCAGACCGCCCCGCTGGCTTCGGCTGGATGGCGCAGGATCTTTCTCCTGCCGGCGCGATGGGCGACGCCTCGAAAGCCAGCGCTGAAAAGGGCGAAGCGGTGGCGGACTACTGGGCGACGGCCTTCATCGAATTGCTGCGCGACGTCGAGGCGTTCGATCTCACGCGGCTCAAGAGCATGGACGATTGAGGATCACGCCGCCGGCGCCGTCCAGGGATAGGTCCATGTCTCTGTGAGCGTGCGTCCGTGCGCGCGTAAAAACAGCCGGAGATCGGCGGTATGGCCCGGTTTCACTGACACGTCGAAGAGCGCCCGCAGCCCGCCGATATGCTGGTTGGCGGCGACGCTCGCGCGCAACACCCGACCGGCGCTCGTCGTCGCCACGGCTTCGACCTGACTGGGATCGGCGACGTAATATTCGAGATTGCTGCCGGCGAAATCTACGATGAACCGGTGGGACTCGGGGTCAAGGGGTTCAGCCGAGCCAAGCGCTCGCGCCGGCGCCTCGAAGGTGTTGACGACGATGCCGTTGGGCGCGAGGCGCGGCATGTCGAGCCCGGCGGTGATTCGATAGGCATAAACGAAAGGCGCGCCAGGCTCCGGCGATTTTGCGAGGGTCCAGCTCGCAACAATATTGTCGTTGGTTTCGTCGTGCGTGGGCAGTTCGATCAGCTCCACGCGGCCTTCGCCCCAGTCGCCCATTGGTTCGACGAAATAGCTCGGGCGGTTTTCGTAGGCGAGGTCCAAATCCTGGTAGGATTCAAAGGTCCTGTCGCGTTGCAGTAGACCGAAGCCGCGGTTGTTGTTGTCAAGAAAGGATGAGATCCGCGCGTGCGGAGGATTGCCGAGCGGGCGCCAAAGCCATTCGCCAGCGCCATTGTGAATCAGCAGCCCGTCAGAGTCATGCAGCTCCGTGCGAAAGCCGTCGCGCACGCGCCGGTCATTTTCGCCCGTCAAATACATCGACGTGAGCGGCGCGAGACCGAGCTTCGCCCCCGCCCGGCGTGGAAAGAGCGTCGCCTGGATTTCAAGCGTGCTTTCCTGCCCAGCGAAAAGATCAAACTTGAACGCTCCCGTCGCGGCATCGCCATCGAGCAGCGCATAGAGCGTCGCGTGATTGCTGCCTTTCTCCGGCGTTTCGACCCAATATTCCCGGAAGAATGGAAAGCTCTCGCGGTCAGCGCCCGTGTCGACGCAAAGGGCCCGCGCCGACAGGCCATATTTCTGGTCGCGGCCGAGAAAGCGAAAATAGCTCGCGCCGAGAAAGGAGATGACCTCGTCGTGAATGTGCGGCTCATTGACCGGAAAATGCAGGCGGAAGCCAGCGAAGCCGGTATTCACGGGGAGCGCCTTCTCGACCTTGAGGCGGCCGTAGTCGAAGAGCGCCGGCGAATAGGGAATGGGCGTCGCGATGCCGTCGCGAATCGTGTTCACCGTCACCGGGCGACGATAGAGAAAGCCGAGATGGAACGTCTCCAGCCGGAAGCCGCCATCGGCGCCGGCAAAGATGTCATGGTCGCGCCTGAAGCGAATCTCTCGCCAGGTATCGAAGTCGAGAGCGTCGAACGGATCAGGCAGGCGCGAAGGAACGCTGTTGTCGAATGGCGCGAGCGCAAGGTCGCGCGCCCGCTGCGCTACGTTGTCGAAGCCGAACCGCGGCGTCGGGACGGCGGCGGCCGCCTGCGCTGAGCCTTTGAGCGCAAGTTGCGCGCCGATTGCAGAGAGGGCCCCGGCGAATTGGCGCCGTGTTAATCGTGTCATTCCCGCATCCGAGCCAGGGTCTTCCGTTCTCTAATGGGACTGCCTGCTTGCTGCTCTAGCTCTATCGTTTCGGTTGCGCAAGAAGCGGGCAGCCTCGATGCGGACGGCGGCCTCACATGCATCACACGTCGAAAAAATAATCGTTTGACGCAAAAACCGCTTGTCACCGCGGCAAAAGCGCGTATCTAAGGTCTTGCCCAAATCGCACGTGCCTGTGGTCGTGTGTCGGTGGGCGGGGATCCGGACAAGAGGCCGGTTAACCGCCAGCATAGAACCGGCAGCCGGAGGCGAACCGGCGAACTCCGTCTCTGCGGAGGATCGCGACTTAAAGCAACGACGGACCGGGCTTTTTCGTCTCTGTCGACCCTCCAAAGGTCGGCGTACCGAAGAGGCTTGTCTTTCTTGCCGGGCGTGCGGATCGGGATTCTTCCCCTTCCAATCGATGGCTGTCCTAGCGGAAGCGTGCGCGTTTAGGCGCGCATAATTGCGCATCGGTCAGTCCACGGCGCATCAACCGGCCGTTTGAGCGCTTCGCGCTTGGGCGGCCTTGGACCGCTGAAACCAACGTTCGTCGCGTCTCCATCGCGCGCGAGCGAACGGAGCGGCGCGTCCGTTGACGCTCAAACGATCTTGGCGCGGTTCGCCGTGCAAGGGGGCCACAAATGACCGACCGCATCCTGGAATTTCTCGCCGAGCGCCGACGCAACGGCCGCGACAATGGACCTTGCCTCGTCGTCGATCTCGACGTCGTGCGCGACAACTATCTCGGATTCGCCAAGGCGTTGCCGGATACTCGCGTCTTCTATGCGGTGAAGGCCAATCCGACGCCAGAAGTGCTCTCGCTGCTCGCTTCGCTCGGATCGTGCTTCGACACGGCGTCCGTCGTCGAGATCGAGCAGGTCCTCGCCGCCGGCGCGACGCCCGACCGAATCAGCTACGGCAACACGATCAAGAAGGAGCGCGACGTCGCGCGCGCCTATGCGCTCGGCGTGCGACTCTTCGCGGTCGATTGCGAGGCGGAAGTCGAGAAGATCGCGCGCGCCGCGCCCGGCTCCAAGGTGTTCTGCCGCATTCTCTGCGACGGCTCCGGCGCTGAGTGGCCGTTGTCGCGCAAATTCGGCTGCGTCCCCGAGATGGCGACGGGCGTGCTGGAGCATGCGCACCGACTGGGCCTTAACGCTTATGGCGTTTCGTTTCATGTCGGCTCGCAGCAGACGAATCCGCGCATGTGGGACGGCGCGCTGAAGTCGGCGGCCGATATCTTCCGCGAGCTTGCGGAGCGCGGAATCAATCTGCAGATGGTCAATCTCGGCGGCGGCTTCCCGACGAAATACCTAAAGAACGTGCCGGCGGTGAAGCAATATGGCAATGCGATCTTCCGCGCGCTGTCGAAGCATTTCGGCAACCGCATACCGGAGACGATCATTGAGCCAGGCCGCGGCATGGTCGGCAACGCCGGGTTGATCGAAGCGGAAGTCGTGCTGATCTCCAAGAAGTCCGAGGACGAGAGCGAGATTCGCTGGGTCTATCTCGACATCGGCAAGTTCAACGGCCTCGCCGAGACGACCGACGAGATGATCCGCTATCCGATTCGCACGCCGGCGGACGGCGCGCCGACGAGCCCGTGCGTGATCGCGGGCCCGAGCTGCGACAGCGTCGACGTGCTCTACGAGAAGCGGCCCTATCAGCTGCCAATCTCGCTCGAGATCGGCGCGAAAGTGCTGATCGAGGGAACCGGGGCCTATACGACGACCTATTCGGCGGTAGGCTTCAACGGTTTCCCGCCGCTCGAGACGCATGTGATCTAGGCTTTGGCCGCCCCTTCTCCCGTTTTCGGGAGAAGGTGTCGCGCGAACGCGCGACGGATGAGGGCGATTGCGACACCCTCACCCGACCCGGCTTTGCCGGGCCACCCTCTCCCGCAAGCGGGAGAGGGATAACCCCCATGATCGTCGTTAGTCCCGTTCGGCGGGCGCGTCATGCGCCAGGCGCGAGGGTCGCTTGTCCTTCCAAAAGGAGGAAAAGATGGCCTTTGAACTTGCATGCCAAATCCCCTCCGTCCCGCGCGGCGCGCTGGAAGCGCTGGCCTTAGCGCCCTTTACGATTCGTGGCGAGGCGGCAAGCGACCTAGACGCGCGCGAAGCCTTGCTCGACGCCGCCTTCGGCCCCGCGCGGTTTCTGAAGACATGCCAGCGGCTGCGCGATGGATCGGCGCCGGCGGCGGGTCTCGCGCTCGTCGCGACCGACGCTGCAGGCGCGCTCATTGGCACGTTGCGGCTTTGGCCGATTCTTGCCGGCGGGCGCGAGGCCTTGCTGCTTGGCCCCCTCGCTGTCGCGGCTGAGAAACGCTCGCTTGGCGTCGGCGGCGCGCTCATTCGCGAGTCGCTTGCGTGCGCGGCCGACTTGGGTCATCGCGCCGTGCTGCTCGTCGGCGACGCGCCCTATTACGAGCGCTTCGGTTTCGAGCGGCGTTTCACTGAGCGCCTAACAATGCCGGGACCGGTCGAGCGTGCGCGCTTTCTGGGCTTGGAGCTTGCCGAAGGCGCGCTATCCGGCGCGCGCGGTCGAGTCATTCGCGCCGCTGCGCCCGCGATCGATCTGCCGCGGGCGGCTTAGAACGCTTCCCGATCGCATGGAATCATGCGATCGATAAGAAATCGCTCAAAATTAAAAGATTGGAGCAGGTTCTCGTCGAAAAAGTCTGTCAACTTTTTCGGAACCTGCTCTAGCGCTTACCAATAGGCGAGAATGCCGCTCGCCAGCGGATAGGACAGGCCGGCGCCAAGCGCGACTCCGGCGGCGACATCGCTTGGATAATGATGCGCCGTCGCGATGCGCGACCAAGCCATCGACAGAAGGAGCATTCCCGCCGCGATCGTCATCGCCGGCCAAGCGATGACGATGGGCGCGAGCACGCCGGTCAGCGTCATCGCGTGGCCGCTGGGGAAGGAGTGATCGTCGAGCGTCTTCAAGAGCGACGGCAGCCGCGGATCCACATGGAATGGCCGCTGGCGACCGAAGCGCCGCTTGATGATCGGATAGAGGATATGTAGCAGCGCGGCGTTCAATAGAGCGAGCGCCGCCACATGCACTCCCTGCCAGCCGAGACCGATCAGGACGGTCGGCGCGATGATCAGATAGATCCAGCCATTGCCGAGTTTGCTGATGGCGATGGCAAGAAATTTGCCGATCGATGGGCGCGCGGTTCTCGAGAAAAGATGAACCGCCGCGAGGTCGAGTTGGATGAGACGTTGGCTCCACCCTAAAGCGACGGCGACGTCTGCTTGCGGCTCCGATGACGCGTCTCGCGTCAGCTTCGCCAGCTGGTCCGATGTGAACGCCATGACGCAACGTTACGCGGCGGACGCTGCGGTTTCGCGACGCCGAGGCTGCGTTTTGGTGACGGCGCCATAGAAGTTGCGTGACGGTAATGTGATGTTTGCGTGACGGCCTTGGTCAATACAGACCATGGCGTTAAGAATTAAAGAAATTTATTGGCGCTCCTTACTCGTAAGTAGGCTCGCGATGAACGCCGAAGATCACTCAGATGAAGAAATTCTGCGCGTCGTCAATAACGTTGACAAAGAACTTCTTCTCGGTGGCATGGATATTAAACTGCGGTACTGGGAAGTCCCTCGTGTTGCAATGCAACGGCTTGGACATGTGCCCTACGCTGGGGAGCCGGCGATTCTGCAACGGATCGAGGCCGCTTTCAATTCAATCTACCGCAAAGAAGATATCGCCATCGGAGGACACATAGGCGTCTTCATGTATCGAGATATCTTTGCTCGCATTGCAGTTCCAGCGCTAGTCTTCGGAGAAGTGGCCATTAATCCGTTTGAGTATGTTAAATTAACGCCTGTACAGCTTGGGATTATCCAGACCGAGCCAGAAGAAATGGAGAAATTCCTCGATCAGTTCGCGGACGTGTGGGATATCCAGTACTGCGGCCACGGATTGAAGCTCCAATATAGGGAGATTGAACTCGTCAAGCGCTACATTGGTCTAGCGCGTTTGCATCTTCATGCGGCCGCCGCCATCGTAACTGGAGGATATGATTATCGTGGCGCGGTCCAAAGTTCATTGCTTGCAAACGAACTTTCTTTGAAGGCCTGTGTCGCTGCCCATGAAGTTTGCGAGAAATGCATCAAGCGATTTGGCCATGACACGGGAAAATTGCTCAAGTTCATTAAGGTGCGGTGGCCAACCTTCGATTCCGAGAGAGCTGGTCGCGTGCTTCAAGCAAACCCGAATTACGTTCTGAATCGGTATTCCGAAATTCAGCCCAGCCGCCGTGAAGTCGGAACGATTGTGATGGGCGCACAATACGTTGTTTCGGAAGCCATACGGCTTCTATCCGAAGATAATTTCAGATCAAACGTCAATTGGACGCGAATCAGAGTTTATCCAGAGTGACCTTTGCTGATTACTGCGCCGCAAACGCTGTCGCTTCATCATCGCATCTACAGGCGGCGAGATTGTTTTGCGACCCCCCGCGAGTGAAGATGTGTGATGTTTGCGTGACGGCGCTAAGCCGGCGCGTATTTGGCGAAGGCGCTGCGAAAGGCGGCGTCGAAGGCGCCGGCGTCGACATCGACGGTTTCGATCTCTGCGCCGTCTGCCGCGACGCCGGAAAAACGATATTGCGGATCTGAGAATTCCAAACCTTCTTCGTCTTCGGCGCTTTCGTAAGGCAGTGCGATCTCGACCATCAACTGTCGTTTCAGCGACAGCGCGCGCCCCACGACTGCATCCATGCGGCCGTCCTCACTGCTCAAATAGCCATCGAGGACGATCATGCAGATGTCGGCGTTTGGCGCTTCGTCCTCCAGCCACTGCAGCGCCGCCTCGATGCTTTCGCCGATATCGATCTTGCCTTCCTTGCTGACGACGAATTGTTCCGGCCGATCGACGCCTGCGTCCGATCGCGACACGCCGAAAGGCGTGAGCATATGTCCGCGCGCCAGCGTGGTGACGGCCTTGGCGAAGCACTCGCCAGCGAGGGCGGCTATGGGATCAGTGGGAGTCGGCACGATGTTTCACAGGGATTTTGTCGCGTCTCGCAGCCATTTGCGCGTCTTCACGTCGACAAGCGGCGAGAGCGTCTTGCGCACCAGGGCGTGATAGGCGTTGAGCCAGGCGAGTTCTTCCGGTGCCAGCAATTTGTTATCGACGCAATTCAAATCGAATGGCGCGAGCGTGATGGTCTCGAAGCCATACATCTCGCGCTCGGCGCCCTTGATCTCGCGCTTCTCGACGATGACGAGATTTTCGAGCCTGATTCCATATTCGCCCGCGCGGTAATAGCCGGGTTCGTTCGACAAGATCATCCCCGGCTGCAACGGCGTCGCGCCGAGTTTCGAAATGCGCTGCGGCCCCTCATGCACCGAGAGGTAAGAGCCGACGCCGTGCCCCGTGCCGTGATCGAAGTCGAGGCCCGCCTCCCACAGCGCGCGGCGCGCAAAGGCGTCGAGCTGCGCGCCTGAAACGCCCTTGGGGAACAAAGCGCGCGCGATGGCGATATGGCCTTTGAGCACGCGCGTGAAATGTTCGCGCAATTGTTTCGACGCCGGCCCGACGACGACCGTGCGCGTCACATCGGTGGTGCCGTCGAGATATTGTGCGCCGCTGTCGACGAGATAGACGCCGCGACCGATCTTGAGATTGCTCTTTTCCGTCACGCGATAATGCGGGATCGCCGCATGTTCGCCGAAGGCGGAGATCGTCGGGAAGGAAATGTCGCGCAGATCGCCGTTCTCGCGGCGGAAAGTTTCAAGCGCCTCCGCGGCGGAGATTTCGGTGAGCCCGCCCTTTGGCGCGGCTTCAGCGAACCAGGCAAGAAAGCGCGTCAGCGCGGCGCCGTCGCGAATATGCGCCGCGCGGGCGCCGGCGAGTTCCGTCTCGTTCTTGATCGCTTTGGGCAGCGTCGCCGGATCGTCGGCGAGACGCGGTTTGCCGCCTGCTGCGCGCAAAGTTTCGACGAGCTTCGCCGGCGCCGTCACAGAGTCGAAGAGGATTGTCTCGCCGCGCTTGCCGGCCTCGGTGAGATCGTCGATGAGCGTTTCGGGCGCTTTCAGTCTCAGAAATTTTTCGAGCGCCGCGCGCACCTTCGTCGTGAGCTTCGCGTCGTCGATATATAAAGTCGGCGCACCCTCTTTCGGCAGCCATGCAAAGCACAGCGCGATCGGCGTATGCGCCACATCGGCGCCGCGAATGTTGAAGGCCCAGCAAATCGCATGCGGGTCGGACATCAACGCCGCGGCGGCGTCTTTGAGCGAAGCGCGCAGCTTCTTGATTTTTGAATTCGCGCTCTCGCCGGCGTAGCGCGAAGGATGGATCGTCACCGCGCCTTTCGGCTCGGCCGGGCGATCTTTCCACAGCGCGTCAATCGGATTGGCGTCGAGCGGAACGAGCTCGATCTTCTTTTCCGCGAGCGCCTTGGCGAAGCGTTCGATCTGGGCGCTGGTGTGCATCCATGGGTCATAGCCGATGCGCGCGCCGGGACGCGCATGATCGCAGAGCCATTTCACGGGCGTTATCTCGGCGATGTCGAGCGGCTTGAAGAGCTTGGCGTCGATCTCGCCCCGCACCTGAATGATGTAGCGGCCATCGACGAAGATCGCCGCCCCTTTCTCCAGAACGACGGAGAAGCCGGCCGATCCGGTGAAGCCCGTGAGCCAGGCGAGTCGCTCGGCGCATTTGGGCACATATTCGTTTTGATGCGCGTCGGCGCGCGGAACGAGAAAGCCGTCGAGACCTTGCCGCTTCAGCTCAACGCGCAGCGCCTTAAGACGCGCCGCGCTGTCGCCGCGCGAGGCGTCGTCGACGAAGGTCTGAAATTTTGCTTCGAACATAGTTCGAAGCTAATCGCGCGTTGAGCGTTGGGCAATGCTTTGCGCCTTTGACTTCCCCCTCCCCAACCCTCCCCCGCTTCGCGGGAGAGGGGGCAGGCTGCGCGTTGAAGAGGATTCTGGCGCGGCGGCCCGGAGCGTTCCCTCTCCCGCTTCAGCGGGGGAGGGACAGGGAGGGGGCGCAGGACGATCTCCCACGCCTGACCACCAGCGTCGCCCAGCCGTCGATGTCGTCCCGCTCGGCAAGGAAAAAGCCCTGGGCGCGATAGGCGTCGAGCACGCCGCGCACGTCGCGCGCGAGCAATCCCGAGAGCACCAGCTCAGCGCCCGGCGCCGCTGCGCGGGCGATCTGAGGCGCGAGCAAGCGCAAAGGCTTCGCCAGAATATTGGCGAAGATCAGATCATATTCGCCTTGCAGCGATGGGTGGCGCAGTCCGGCGGCGACGACCGGACTCACATAGGGGCCGGCGCCATTGGCCCGAGCGTTGGCGCTGGCCGTTACGACGGCGATGGGATCGATGTCGCCACAGGCGACGCGCCTATGAAAGAGAAGTGCGCTGGCGATCGCCAGAACGCCGGTGCCAGTTCCGACATCGAGAATGCGCGCAGGTCGCCGGCGCTTGGCGATCCTGTCGAGCGCCTTGAGGCAGCCGAGCGTCGTGCCGTGATGGCCGGTGCCAAAGGCGAGCGCCGCCTCGATTTCGACGCCAATGTCATTGACGCGCCGGCGGCCTCGATCATGCGCGCCATGCACGAGGACGCGGCCGGCGCGCACCGGGGCGAGCCCCGCCAGGGCGCTTTCGACCCAATCCTCCTCGGCGACTGTGGAAAAGCGCGCGGCCTGCGCCGTCTCGGCGCCCGCGGCCGACTCGATCAGCTCAAGAATTTGGGCTTCGTCGGGCGCGCTTGCAAAATAGACTTCGACCGACCATTGCGGTCCGCCGTCCAGCTCGAAGGCGGCTGCGGCGGTTTCGGTCGGATCGAAGGTCTCGACGATGAGGTCGGCGACGGCGCGGGCGCGTTTTTCGTCGCAATCGAGGCGCAGCATGTGGCTGGCGTTGTTGGGCGGAAGGCCTTCAAGCATGCGCGCGCTTAGCACGGCGGCGGCGCGCGCGTCACCTTTCGCCGGGCGCCTGCGGCCTATATTGTCGCGCTAGAGGTAGGCTCAATAGTTGAAGGCGCAGATGACCGAAAGACTTTCGATTTGTCTGATCGGGCCAAAGAAGGGCGGCAAGTCATCGCTGCTCGCCACGCTCGTCGATTGCGTCGCGCAAAGCGCCTTCGGCTATTCGCCGCGGCTGCGTCCCGCGTTGCAGCCGATCACCGAGGCGGAATTCTACGCCGAGAGCGTCGATCCGAAGAAGGCTGATTTGCTGTCGGTCGAGCGGGGCGATTATGAGCGGCTGCGGCGGGACTTCGCTGAAGGCGGCCTCGCGACCGACACGCTTGACACATATGAATACCGCTTTCGCCTCACCGTGAATGGCGAAGCGCCGCCCGCCGTCGTGTTGCGGGGACCCTGGCTCCTGGAAATCATCGACTCGGCGGGCGAGATCGCCGTGCCGCCGGACGGCGCCGAAGTGGCGATTTTGAACGACGTCAAAGCGAAGCTCGCCAAGCAGATGCTTGACGCGGAGGCGATCGTGATCGTGCTTCCGCTGGTGCGGCTTGAGGATTCTGGCTGGTCCGGCAATCTCGCTCGACTGATCGATCGACTGGCGCTAGCGCCTGAAAAAAAGCTGAAGCGACTCGTCGTCGTCTTCTCGCAATATGAGCGGTTGTTCGCGCGCCTTGGGCCGAGCGCCTTCACCTATGCCTGCGATCCTGCGGTGGCGCTGCACGCCTTGCGCAAATCCTTGCGCGCCGTGCAATGGCTCGATCGGCTGCGCGCTCTGGAGAGGCCTAACGGCGGCGGCGTATCGGTGCGCTTCACGGTTTGCTCGGCCTATGGCTTCGTCAAGCGTTTCCAAAACCCGAACATCGATCCGCATCAGCCCGGCGAGCGGCGTTTTCGGCGCGCGGGTCTTGAGGGAGCCCGCGCCTATAATGAATACTGGCGGCCGTTTCTTACCGCCGAGCCGTTTCTTTACGCCGCCCTCGGCCTCGATAGCGCTTTCACCTTCTCATATGCGCAGCTTGACGCGCGCTTGGAGGAGATCGCCTGAATGAGCTCGTCAATTCTTGCTTAACGCTCTGCGGCTAGGCTGGCGCGTGGACTTTCCGCGCGAAAGGACGGGCGATGCTCAGCGTTGCGCCGAAAGGCGACGAGACAGCCGAAATTTCCCTCGAACGGCTGCATTATGGAAAGCTCGCCTCCGGCGCGACCCTCAGCGTTCCGGCGACCGAAGGTTATGGCGTGACCTTGCGCAGCCGCAATTTGCGGCCGGCCGATGATCGCTTGCTCTCGCCGACGCAGTTGATGGCGCTTCGCCGCTTCGAGCCAGACCTCGTGGATCCCGCCTCGCGCCGGCATGGCGCCTTCCTCGCGCGGGTTTCGCCAGAGCCCAATTCGCGCCGGGCGGTTTTTCTTCGCGCTCGGTTTCGTCCTGAAGATGGCGAAGGCGGCCATGGGCGCCTCTATCAACAGAGCGCCGTTTGGAGCGTAGCGGCCGCCGATTGGCGTCGACATCCGGCGGCGCTCCTCGCCATGGCGGGCTCCGAACTTGAAGCGCTCCCTGACCGGGCGGCCGAGAACGAGGGTATCCGCTACAGCGCCGATCCGGCGCGCTACGTCGTCCGCTTTCTCGACCCGCAGGACATTTGGCTCGTGCTCGAGGACTCGCTGGAAAAGACCCGCTGGGCGGCCCCCGTTCTCGAATTTCTGGCGCGCGGCGCTGAAACCGGCCAAGACGCGGCGCTGACCTTCGGGGCCGACGATTTCGCAAGCGAAGCGGCGTTTCTCCAAGCCGTGGGTTTGGCGCTGCAATTTTTGCCGCCGAGCTATCCGCGTTGGCGCGAGATCAGCGTCGTCTCCGGCCTGCGTCACGCGCCCCAGGGTCTTTGCCTGCGCTATCTTCCGTCGCTACGCGCGGCGACTGGGGCGACTTCGGTCGCCGCTTGACCGCTAACCGGGCGAACGCCGGTCCATCGGCGCCGGCTCCGCGGTCAGATAGCGCTCGAGCGCGCCATAGCACCGGCGCGGCAGATTAGCGGCGCCGGCGTCCGAGTAATAGGCGCGCGGTCCGCTGGCGACGACGCCGTCGGGTCCGTAACGCAGCGCGCGCACGTTGCGCGGCTTCATTGCCGCGAAGAGCCGCGACTCAATCTGCGCAACGGTGACATTGTCCACGAGATAAGCGCCTTTGCGGTCGACATGGGCGATTTCATCGCGCACCAGCCGGTTGAGAATGGCGACGACATTTTCGTGCACATTTGGCGGCAGCGATGAAATCGCTTCAGCTTCGGGATCGATTTCGCTCATGTCGCCGTGGACCGGACGCCCGGTGCGAAGGATCGCTTTCATGGCGCGGATGTCGACAGGCTCTTCTTCATCGTCCGAAAGATCGATCGGCGCTGCGAACTGACGCCGCTCGCGCGCCTCGTAGCCGCGTTTGAAAATCTCGGACAGGAATTTCATGATGAACAGGAAGGCGTCCTGCGCCATCGCGACGCCGATCGCCATCGTCGAATCTGGGGTGAAGCTCCAGAAGGCTTCTCGCGCCAGCTCGAATTTGTTGCGCTCCGAACTATGGGCGCGCAAATAGGCGTCGCTCTTTTTCAAAAGCTCGCGCACCTCGTCCTCTGAGAGGCCGGCCGCCTTGCCGGAGACGACGCAAGCGTCGACGATGGTTTTCGCCGCGTTGAAACCGTTGGCTGCGGCGGCCCTATCCGACGCCGGCGCCGCGCGGATCTTGGCGACGATCGCCGAAAGCTCGTCGCGTAGGCCGGTTTCGAGCCCGCATTTTTTGTCGAAGGCGGCGCGCGCGGCGATCGTTTCGTCGCGCGCCGAGAGCAGATCGCGCGCCTCGTCCTGCGGTTCGCAGGTGAAGTCGCGCGGAACGCTCGCCGGCAGCGCGTTCGATTGCCGCGCCGCCGCGAGGATCGGCTCGCACAGAGGCTTCGCTTCACGCACCGCGCGCCACGTCGGCTCCATGCGCAACTGGTCGCGAAGCGCGGCGAGGTCTCGCAAACTCGCGTCGAGGTCGAGCGCGGCTTCGCCCTTTGGCATCGGCCGCGCCGAAGCGGCGTTTGCTGCCTCCGCCTTTTGTTTCAGCGTGATCGTTTGAGCGTTGAGCGCGTCACGACGCTTGATGGCGTTGGCCCGCTCGTTCGTTGGCCCAGCGAGGGTCTGCCTGAGCGCCGATATGCGTCGCGTCGCCTCCGCCGCCTTTTCCTGATGCGTCCGACAATTTGGGCCGCAGGCGGCGCCCATGCCGTCGAGCCCATGGGCGGCGTCGTCCGCGAGCTGCTCTTCCTGCCGGACCGTTGCGGCCGCCGTGGCCATTTCCTCTTGCTTAGCTTTGATGATGACGTCGAGTTCGGCGACGCTGCGATCAAGCGCGTCGATCTCGCGCCGCGCATCGTCAATCTGACGCATCGCCGCCTGTGCGCTTTCCATTTCCGCGGCCGCTTGACTTGCAGCCTGCGCGATGACCGCCTGTTGCGCCTCCTGCCTCTTTCGAATGGCGTCGCGCAACGCTGGCCCCGCCTGGCGCGCGGTGTCGATGAGGCCACTGATCGAATCGAAATAGGTCTTGTAACTCGGAGTCGCGGCGATGCGCGCCGATGTCGACTCATAGGCTGCGGCGATTTCCTTTGTCGCTGGCAGAATGACTTCCGTCGCGAGCTCCATCGGCTGCAGTTCGGCGACGATCTTGCGCGAGGAAAGCTTGAAGATGTTGTTGTAGTAGTAGGTGAACGAGAAGAACGCTGAGATCGAAAAGACAAAGGCGAAGACCAACGCCGTTACGCCCGTCTTGATGATCATGCGTTCGCGTGCCATCCGCCGCCGCGCAATGAGCGCCGCAAGATCGACGCCAAGCGACCAGGATGTCGCTGCGAGCATGGTGAGGACGGCGGTCGTCGCGATCAGCGTGCCCGCGACGCCGATCACGTCGCCGGGCTCCTTCTGCATGATGTCGATCATGCCCGAGGAGGTCGTGTAGAAGACCCAGGCGAGGACGGGCAGGGCGGCCGCCATGCCGACTCGGCCGAGGTTGAGGTCGCCGCTCCACAGGCGAACGAGCGGCGAAATCAGCGCATCGAAAAGGCCAAACGCTCGCGGCGAGGTCGCGGGAGCAGTAATGCGTCCTTGCTGGGCGGTAGCGGTCATCGCGCGGACGCTCTCAACGCTGGAGCCGGCCGATTGCGCATGTTCCGCTCCCTAAAAAGCAATATCGATCGTGACCTTGCCGGCGAATTGAGACAGATTTGCGCTCCAAAGCAAGGGCGTAGCAGCCGCTGCGGCGCCGCGAAGAGCCGGCGCGACGCCGCGCGCCCCGCTTGCCGTCTGTTTTGTCGAAGGGTTGGTGCGCCGCGGCGCCCCCGCTTTCCCTCGCTCGAGGATTCGTGCTAGAGCCCGAGTTTGACTGTCTGCGGCTGGGCCGTTCGGCCGCGACTCGCGCTGGCGGGCCTTGAACCCGTCAAGTCTCCAAGGGGTCAGCCGTGGCCATTCCGTTCCGCTACATTGCGAAAATCGGCGTCTATCTGCTTAAGCAGCACCTCATGGGCGTGCCGCGCTATCCGCTCGTGCTCATGATGGAGCCGCTGTTCCGTTGCAATCTGGCCTGCGCTGGCTGCGGCAAGATCGATTATCCCGACCATATTCTCAATAAACGGTTATCGGTCGAGGACGCGCTGCGCTCGGTGGACGAGTGCGGCGCGCCGGTCGTGGTGGTCGCCGGCGGTGAGCCGCTCCTGCACAAGGACCTCCCGCAGATCGTCGAAGGGATCATCGCGCGGCGCAAATTCGCCATCGTCTGCACCAACGCTTTGCTGCTCGCCAAGAAGATCGACCTCTTCAAGCCGAGCCCCTATTTCACCTGGTCCATCCATCTCGATGGCGATAGGGAGACGCACGATCACGCGGTCTGTCAGGAGGGCGTCTACGACCGCGCCGTCGAGGCGATCAAGCTTGCCAAGTCGAAGGGCTTTCGCGTCACCACCAACAGCACCTTCTTTACCGGCGCCGATCCGGAGCGCATCGCCAGATTCCTCGACGCGACCACGGCGCTCGGCGTCGACGGCATGACGCTTTCGCCGGGCTACGCCTATGAGCGCGCGCCGGATCAGACTCACTTCCTCAACCGCACGCGCACGATGGAATTATTCCGCGCGATCCTGCGTCGAGGCCGCGGCGGCAAGGCTTGGGATCTCACGCAGTCGGCGCTGTTCGTGAATTTCCTCGCCGGCAATGTCAGCTACCGCTGCACGCCTTGGGGCATGCCGCTTCGTACGGTGTTCGGCTGGCAGCGTCCCTGCTATCTGCTCGGCGAAGGCTATGTGCCGACCTTCAAGCAGCTGATGGAGGAGACCAATTGGGACTCCTACGGCGTCGGCAATTACGAGAAATGCGCCGACTGCATGGTGCATTGCGGCTTCGAGGCCACCGCCGTCGCGGATTCCATCCGCCGGCCGTGGAGGGCGGCCGCCGTGGCGCTCTTTGGCGTGCGCACCGAAGGTCCGATGGCGCCGGACATCTCGCTCGAAAATCAGCGCCCGGCTGAATATGTCTTCGACGAAAATGTCGCGAAGCTTTCAGAAATCCGCGAGCATGAGGCGCAGCAACGGGCCGAGCAACGGTCCACAGCGGCTTAGCGAGACGAAAGCGGCGCGGGAGTCGAGGCCGGCGCGGATCAGTCCCCCAAGTTGATGCGGTCCGCGTAAAAGTTCGCGCGCGACGCCCAGCGTATGAATGTCGCCTTCGGGCGTCAGCGCCTTGGCGACAAGCGGCGGCAACGCGCGCGCCGCTGGATCGCTGATCGCGCGCAGCGCGACGAACGGCAGGTTGCGCCGCCGCGCGAAGTCTTCGGCAAGATGCGATTCCATGTCGACCGCGACCGCTTGCGCGCCTTCGCGCAACGCCGCCTTGGCGGCCGGGTGCATCGCCGGTTCGTCGACGCCAATGATGGCGCCGGGCGTGACTTTGCAACCCGCGGCGGCGGCGCCTTTCATCAGCGCTGAAGAGAGACGGGAATGCGTGTCGCGTCGCGCGTCTCCCGCGACGATGGCGTCAGCCACAACGACATGGCCCGGCCGCAGCGCATAATCGAGCCCGCCAGCGAGTCCGAAGCTGACGACGGCGGAGAAGTCCGTTCCGCTCAGTTCGTCCAGTTGTTGTCGAAGGCGCGCGACATTGGCGCCGCTGCACAGCGTCGTGACGCCTTCATTGGCGGCGCAGGCGGCCTCGCGCTTCATGCCGACGACGACAAGAATCGGCGCGACGGCGCTTAGATCGGCGTTCCTTCTGCGGCCTACGGCGCGCGCCACTTTAAAGTCCGACCTGCACGCGCTTGCTGTTGGCGCGTTTCAAATTGCGATAGCGCGCCAGAGCCCAGAGCGGGAAAAATTTCGCGTAGCCATGGTAGCGCAGATAGAAGACGCGCGGAAAACCTGTCGCGGTAAAACGCGCCTCGTTCCACAAGCCGACTTCGTTCTGCGTCGATTGCAGATAAGCGATCCCTCTCGCGACGGCTGGATGGTCGACGTCGCCCGCCGCCATGAACCCGAGCAGCGCCCAGGCCGTTTGTGAGGCCGTCGAGGGAGCCTTTTCATAGCCCTTGTAATCGAGCTTGTAACTTGAAAGGTCCTCGCCCCAGCCGCCGTCCTCATTTTGGATCGCGACGAGCCAAGCGACGGCGCGACGATAGGCGTTATGCTCATGTGGCAGGCCCACGGCGTTCAGCGCGCAGAGGGTGGACCAGGTTCCATAGATGTAATTCGCGCCCCAGCGGCCGAACCAGCTGCCGTCCTTTTCCTGCTCTTTGATGAGATAGTCGACGCCGCGCTTGAGACATTCGCTCGTATCAATCGTGTCGCCGAGCTGCGCGAGCATGGAGACGCAGCGCGCGGATACGTCGGCGGTCGGCGGATCGAGCAACGCGCCGTGATCGGCGAAGGGGATGTGGTTGAGATAATGGTATGTGTTGTCGGCGTCGAAGGCGCCCCAGCCGCCATCCTTCGACTGCATGCCGACGATCCATTCCTTGGCGCGGGCGATGCGTTCGTCGTAGGGGCGCGACCCGCCATTCGCGGTCAGGCGATCCATCGCCGTCACGACGACCGCCGTATCGTCGACGTCAGGGTAATATGCGTTGCCGTATTGGAAGGCCCAACCTCCGGGTCGAACGTCGGGCCGTGTCGCTGCCCAGTCGCCCTTGACGTCGCCCACCTGCAAAGGCGCGAGCCATTCACAAGCTGCGCGCGCGACTTCGCGCGCGTCTTCGTCGCCTGTTTCGAGCAAAACGTGCGCAGTCAGACATGTATCCCACACCGGCGAGACGCAGGGCTGGCAATAGGCTTCCCGTTCATTCACGACGAGCAGCCGCTCGATCGATTCGCGCGCCTGCTTCTTGCGCTCGTCGTCCTCTGGCGCGCCGAGCACGTCATACATCAGCAGGCTATTGACCATCGATGGAAAGATGCCGCCGAGTCCGTCGAAACCATTCAAGCGCTCCGTCGTCCATTCTATGGCGAGCTCGACCGAGCGCTCGCGCGTCCTCCTGGGCATATACGGATCGATCAGACGCAGCAGCTTATCGACTTCGCCGAAGATGTGCGCCCAGGGCCAGGTCTGATGTTCGCCCTTGGGCCATGCCTTCACCTCTTCCGGCGGCGTCGTGAAGAGTTCGCGAATGTGGATGTTCTTGGGGTTCTTCGCGCGAGGCCTTTTCGTCATCAGCACCAAGAGCGGCACGAGAACGGTGCGGCCCCAGTAGGAAATCTTGTCGAGGTGGAAAGGGAACCACCTCGGCAGCAGCATGATTTCGACGGGCATCACCGGCACGCCGCGCCACGGAATTTCGCCATAGAGCGCCAGCAGCGCGCGCGTGAAGACGTTGCTCTTGGCCGCGCCGCCGTAAGCGAGGATCGCTTCGCGCGCGCGCGCCATATGCGGCGCGTCGATGTCGTCGCCGATCATCTTCAGCGCAAAATACGCCTTCACGCTGGCGCTGATATTGAAGGGCCCGTCCTGAAACAGCGGCCAGCCGCCGTGATCGCCCTGACAGCGCCGCAGATAAACGCCGATCTTGCGTTCGAGCTCGGCATCGACGGGCTCGGCGCGGAAATGGCGCATCAGCACATATTCGGCCGGTATGGTGGTGTCGGCTTCGAGCTCGAAGCAGAAATGTCCGTCGCCCTTGCCGAGCGACAACAGCGCGCGCTTGGCGCTCTGGATGCTTGATTCAAGCGTCTCGGTCGAAACGGCAGTGAAATTATCGTCAATGCGCGCGGCGGCGTTCATTGCAATTTCCTTTTGGTGTTTCCGATCGGGCGACGCTGAGCGTCGGGGCTTTGGCAGATTCACGATGTGGCTTCACAACGATCTCGACGTCTTGTCCCAGCGCGACGAGAAATCGCAGCAGCCGCTCCAGCGAAAACTGCCGAAAGTCGCCATGCAGCAGCTTCGATACGTCCGGCTGCTTCACGCCGAAAAGTTCGGCGGCTTGCACCTGTTTCAAACCGCGCTCCTTAAGCAGCGCTTCGATCCTGCGAACGAGCTGCGCCTTGAGGAGATGGTCATCAGCAGGCCCCGTCTTCGCGACGGTCGAGTCTTCAATCATGATTTTGGATTGAGGAAAGGTGAGAGCGCAATTGCGCCGACGCACATTGCGTATAGTGAATTGACTATATCGTCAAGCCATTTGGCTCCTCGATCGCCTGCGAAAGGAGGGGGGCTTGTTGCGTAGTTTGAGGGTCACGCGTTTGACAGCTCATCGTGCAATTATTGGAAAAGCGGGCGATTTTCGCACGATCGAAACGAAGTTTTAACCATCCGCCGCCGATGGTCCTTCGAGCGACTTGGAGGAGAGAACATGGCTACAAAAACGGAAGGCGAACGCGCACTGGCCGACCTCGAGGCCGGTAAGTTCTCGTTTGATATGGTCGACGCCATCAGGGCTCATGTGAGCAATCTCGAGACCGAGATACAGCGCGTCAGCGGGATGCATGAGCGCGCCGTCAACCAGCTCAGGCAGCAGGAATATACGATCTCGCGGCTCGAGGCTGAGCTCCGCAAGCTGAATGCGAACATCTACGCCCTTCTGAAGGCGAATGCGCTGACGGAGATCGCCGTTCGCGAAGCGAAGCGCGGCGCTGTGAAGTTCATCGAATTTCTCCCCGTCGCGGGACAATATGCCGAACAGGGTTCGAAGAAGGCGCTGGCCTATCTCTCGACAGTCGATTTCAAGGGCAAGTTCGAGAGCGTGAAGGCGCATCCGATAACGGAGACGGCGCTGCGCGAGATCGAGCGCCTCGCCGTTAAGGTTGCCGAATATCTCCCCGTCGCGCGCAAGCATGCCGAGGAAGGTTTGAAGAAGGCCCACGCCTATCTCTCGACCGTCGATCTTAAGGCGGAGTTCGAGAAGCTGAAGGCGCAACCGCTGACCGACAAGACGCTGAGCGAGAGCCAGCGCCTGCTTCTCAAGGCGCGCGAGAACCTGCCAGTCGTCAGGAAGCAGGTCGCTGCGGCGGCGGAAAAGGCGTCGGCATATATCGCGGACCTGCACAAGAAGGTCGCGTAATTCTGACGAGCGGGCAGGCTGAAAGCTTGCCCGCGCGAACGCCTCAGCGGCTCGCCAACTCCGCCGCCTTATAGCCCGAACGTATCGAGCCTTCGATCGTCGCGGGAAGGCCTGTATTGGTCCAATCGCCGGCAAGCCACAGATTATCCCAAGACGTCTTTGTATCCGGCCGGCGCCTTTCCTGCGCCGGAGTCGCCGCGAAAGTCGCGCGCTTTTCCTTGACGATCTGCCAAGGCGGGAGCGGCTCGGCCGGCAGGCCCGTCGCCGCCGACACTTCCGCCCAGATTTTTGTCGCAAGGTCTTCGCGCGCGTCGTCGATCAGCCGGTCGGCGCCGCTGATCGTCACCGAGAGGCGATCGTCGAAGGCGAAAAGCCATTCGGTGAGCGTTCCGATCATGCCGAGGAGCAGCGGCTGGCCTGGCGGCGGCGCGATCTTGAAATGCGCGTTGACGATGGCGCGAAAATCGTCGGGGGCAACGAGACCGGGCAGAAGCTCCTGCGCAATCCACGGGGGCGTCGCGAGGACGACCGCGTCGCCTTCTTCAAGCGTCACTTCCGTATCGCCAAAGCGCAGCGCAGCGACGCGAGAATTGTCGAAAGCGATTTCGCGCAAACGCGCGCCGAAGCGCGGCTCGACGCCCTTGGCGCGAAGGGTGCGCAGCGCCGGCTCGATGAAGGCGTCGCCGAGTCCGCCTTTCGCGACCATTGGTCGGCAGGCATTACCGCCGGCGGCCAGACTCTCGCGCAGCACGGCGCCTGCGAGCGCAGCGGAGGCTTCTTCAGGCTCGGTGTTCAGTGCGGAGAGCAGAACCGGGCGCCAAAGCCTCTCCCACAGCACACCGTTGCAACGCATGGTTTCGCCGATGGTCGCGCCATTCTTCGCGAAGAGAAGCTTCCCGGCGTCGAGGTAATCCAGCGGCCTCGTGCCGGGCACACGGCGGCCGGCGACGAAGATCCACCAGGGAATGCGCGAAGCGTTTGGGCGCAGCGTCCATCGCTCGCGCGTGCGCGCGTCGAGAAAATCGAAGGCGCATTCGTCCGGGCCGACGAGCGAGTCGCTCGCGCCGATGCGCTCGGCGTAATCGCGCGCCGCCGCATTGCCGGAAAGCAGCAAATGATTGCCGTTGTCGATCGTCAGGCCGAGCGAGGGGTCGAAATAGGAGCGGCAGCGTCCGCCGGCCATGCGCGCGGCTTCGTAAAGCGCGACGCGGCGTCCGGCGTCCGCGAGGCGCAGCGCGCAAGCGAGCCCGGCGAGGCCCGCCCCCACGACATGGATCGTTTCGCTCACGTGAAGGCGTGTCGCAAGAAGGCGCTGACGAGCTTGAGACGCGACGCCCTTACCGGCGCGCGCGGCGGGAAGAACCCACGCGCTGAAAGATTGTCGAGGATCGAGCGATAGCCGGCGGCCATGATATAGGGCGCTTTCACCGCACGCTTCGGCAGCCCCGCCATCACCAGATCCGCCTGATCATAATGTTCGCGCGCGCGCGCGACGACCGGCGCGCAAACGTCTTCGAGCGAAGGATGCGACAGCACGGCATGGGGCGCGAAGGTCGTCACGCCAGCGGATTCGAGCGCCTCGCGGGGCAGATACAACCGGCCGCGCGCGGCGTCCTCATCAAGATCGCGCAAGATGTTGGTGAGCTGCAACGCCCGGCCGAGGTGATAGGCGAGAAGCTTTGGGCCGGTCGGCAATTCGCACTCGGCGCTCGGCTCCGTTTCCGCAAGGCCGAAAGCGCGCACTGACAGCCGTCCGACGGCGCTTGCGACCCGATCGCAATAGAGTTCGAGCTTTTCCCATTCCGGCGCGCAAATATCCTCATCGACGTCCATGGCCATGCCATCGATCACCGATTCGAAGTCGCCGCGATCGAGCCGGAAACGGCGGACGGGTTCGGCGAGAAAGCTCACGCGCGCGCGGATGCGGCCGGCGTAAAGCTCATCGAGGTCGGCGCGCCACTGGTCGAGCGCGGCGCGCCGAACGGCGCGGTCGCCTTCGTCGTCGGCAATGTCGTCGACAGCGCGGCAGAAGGCGTAAATGGCGAACATGGCGTCGCGGCGCGCGGGTTCAAGGATGCGCATTGCGAGATAGAAGGAGCTCTTGGTCGCGACGGCGCGCGTGCGCAGCGTCGCGGCGTCGGCGAGCGCGTCCATCGTCATTGGCCAGTCCTCGCAACCGTCTCGGAAACTGCGCGGCGCGGGCGTGAAATGCGGCGAAGTAGCGCGCCGAGAGCGCCCATCGCGCCCTTCACCGCGAAGCCGAATTTGCCGTCATGGACCGTTTCGCCGAGCGGGTCGGCGACCGCGAGGCGCGCAACGAGATGTTCGGCGAGAGTCTGAATGGCGCCGATCTCCATAGAGAGCCGCGTGTCGTCGATCAGATCGGCAAAGGAACGCGACTGCTTCAGAAGGCGCGCGGTTTTCTCGTTTACCTCGCGGATCGTCGCGAGGAGTGGCGGCGGCGCTCTTTCCTGCGACAGCATCTCGACTGAGGCGGCATGCGCCGCGAGCGAGTCCTGCGGCAGATACACGCGGTCGAGGTTGCGGTAATCCTTACCGCAATCCTGGAGGTGATTGATGACCTGCAGGGCGGCGCAGAGCGCGTCATTCGCGGCCCAGACGCGTGCGGGGTCCTCGCCATGGAGATCGCAAACGAAGCGCCCGACCGGCATTGCGGAATAGCGGCAATAGTCGATGAGATCGTCCCAGTCGCGGTAACGCAATTGCGTCACGTCGCGCTTGAAAGCGGCGATCAGGTCGCGCGCATGCTGCGGATCGAGGCCGCGCTCCCGGCATGTCTCGCGCAGGCGGCGCGCGACCTCGGCGTCCTCTTTGGCTTTTCCCATCAGCGCGTCGTCGAGCGCGTCGAGGAGGTCGAGCTTTTCTTGCGCGCCGAGCGTGGGATGATCGGAGATGTCGTCTGCGGCGCGAACGAAATCATAGAAGGCGAGGATCGGCGCGCGATGGCGGGGCGCGATGAGAAAGGAGGCGACGGGAAAATTCTCGTCGCGATGGGTCTTTCCCGAACTCGTCTGCGCAAGGTCCATGTGACGCCGTTTTGCCGCTCCACGGCGCTTATGCGCCCCTTCAAACCTCGATTTCGCGGCTCGCCTCGATCTCGCCGGACGTTTCGAATCGCTGCGCCGCCTTTTGCGCTTGCGGCGCCTGATAACGGCCTTTCCATTCGCCGCCGCGGCCGCAAAGGTGCCGCCAGGCCGATTCAACCGTGAACCACGTATAGCATGCCGCGACGCCTGGCAAAGCAAAGGCGCGCAAAGGCGACAGGCCGTAAAAGCGCAGCGTCGGCATGTAGGCCTGCGCCATTAACAGCCAAGAGACGAGCGCCGTCTCGCGGGCCGGCGACTCGCCGAAAAGCGTCAGATAGGGCGGCGCCAGATAGGCGCCCGCCATGCCGAGCAACGCGCCAGCGAGACGCCAGGGGCAATAGCCCAACTGAGCGTAGGCCGAGCGCACCACCATACGGGAAATGTCGGCGAGGCGCGGATAAGCGCGAAGGCTGTGAACGTCTTCGGTCAGACCCAGCCAGATCGGCCCTTGCGCCTTCATCAACGCGCCCAGCGCGCAATCGTCGATAAGCGCGCCGCGGATGGCGCGAAAACCGCCCGCCGCTGCGAGCGCCTCAGGGCGCACCAGCATCACGCCGCCCGCGGCGCCCGCCATCGGATGCTCGGGATCGTTGACGTGGCGGAAGGGGTAGAGCTTCTGGAAATAGAAAATGAAGGCCGGGACGAGCCAGCGCTCCGCGACGCTTTCGCAGCGCAGTTTGACCATGAGCGACGTCAGAACGGCGCGGCGTTCCTTGGCCCCCGAAACGAGACGCGCAAGCACATGCGGCGAAAATTCGATGTCCGCATCGCAAAACAACACGAAGTCGGGGTCGATCGGCAGCTTCCGCACGTGATCGAACCCGCGCTGCATGGCCGCGAGCTTCCCCGTCCAGCCCGCTTCGGGCCCGCGCGAGGAGAGAACGGTCAGGCGGCTTGAAGCGTCATGCGCCTCCGCGCAGCGTCTGGCCGCCTCGGCTGTGCCGTCATCGCTCTCATCGTCGACGAGAATGATGTCGAAGCGGCCGTGGAACTGTTGAGCGAACAGCGACGCCAGGCTCCGTTCAATGACGTCGGCCTCGTTTCGCGCCGGAACGATCGCGACGACGTAGGTCGCCGGAACGGCGGCGTTTTGCCCGCCAAGGTTCCGATCATGCTCGGTGAGCCGCCAGAAGCCGCCGCGCAGCGTAAGGAGGTAGAGCCAGACGAACAGCCCAGAGACGGAGATGAAAGTCGCGAGCATGGGCGAATCGGGGTGGAGGATTCGGCGCAGGCCGGCGTTCTACCACTCGCGCTCAAGCTAGACTAGCGCGCTTCCCGAATGTTCTCGGCTATCGCCTCACCCATCCAGCCTCCGTCTTGACGTAGCTTCGCTTGACTGCGGCCCAGGCGATGCGGTGCGCCGCCTCCTCCTGCCGAGGGTCGTTGCGATGGGCGTCGAAGGCGCGGTTGAAGGCTTCGCGATAGATATCCTGCGCGTGCCCGGGAAGGATGTGCTGAAGATTTTCGGGCAGGTCGGCGTTGCTGGCGTAGGGCATGCGACTGACCTCGATCAGGCGTTGGCCAACTCGCTGACGATGGCCTCGGCGGCCGCTGCGGGATGCGCCGCTCGCGTGATCGGCCGGCCCACGACGATATGGTCGGCGGAGGCGGCGATCGCCTCTCTCGGCGTCATCACCCGCTTTTGGTCTCCGACATCGGCGCCCATTGGCCGCACCCCCGGGGTAACGAGCAGCATGTCCGAGCCGACGATGGGGCGAATCGCTGCAAGCTCCATCGGCGACAGGATAAGACCATCGACCCGCTCCTCTTTCGCCTGCTTTGCCCGGCGCGCAACCAGTTCGGCGACGCCGCAAGCGTAGCCCGCTTCCTTGAGATCGGCGTCGTCATAGGAGGTCATCACGGTTACGGCGAGGAGCTTGAGCGCGCCGTCCGACGCGCCCTGACGGGCCGCGGCCATCGTCTGAGGGAAGGCGTGGATCGTGAGAAAGTCGAGGCCGAGCCGGGCGATCTGCCGCGTCGCGCGCTCCACGGTGACGCCGATGTCATGGAGCTTCAGATCGAGAAAGACGCGCTTGCCGGCCGCTTTCAGTTCACGCGCGAAATCTAAGCCGCCCGGCGCATAGGCGAGCTCCATGCCGACCTTGAAAAAGGAAACCGTTTCGCCGAGCGCCGCAACCAGCGCGCGCGCCTCATCGACGCTTTCAACGTCAAGCGCGACGATCAGGCGCTCGCGCGCTTTCACGCCCTCGGCTTTCCAGCGTGACCGGCCTTGCGGTAGCGCCAGACGCGCGCCGGCGGAATATTGAGCACGATCGGCGGCGATCCCTTGCCGACATATGCGCCTTTGACGCCATGCGCGTGCATGGGCATTGGCGATTTGGTCAGGCCGTAAGTGAATTGAATGAAGAGCCCGTCGTCGCCCATCAGCTCGAAAGCCTGGTTCAATAGCTCGACGCGATCGCGCTCGGGCCGGTTAAGAAGCGGCAGACTCGAAACGACGGTCGCAACTTTCCCAGGGACTTTGCCGTCGAGCGTCGCCTTGAGGCCGTATGCGTCGCCCTGAACAATGTTGACGCCGGGAAACCGTTCAGAGAGCAGGTGGCAAAACCTGGTCTCGTATTCGACAAGGACAAGACGCTCTGGCGCAATCCCTCGCGCAAGCAGCGCCTGAGTGACCGGGCCGGTGCCGGGACCGAGTTCGATGATGTGTCCGTCTCTACCCAGTTCGACGAAGCCCGCCATCGTTTTGGCCAGCGCGCGCCCGGACGGCGAAACGGCGCCGATGAGGCGCGGATTTTCGATCCATTGGCGGATAAAGCGCGCATTGTCCACGAGCTTCGCGCGCCCATTGGATTTTAGAATTCTGTGCGGCAAAAGCCCCTCCCGGCGCGAGAGTAACGCGCAAACGGCCCCGCGATTGGGGGCCGTCGGCGGATGATAGGAGAGCCCTGCGCCGAAAACAACGCGGCGTTATTAGCGCTCTCCCTCTTACCCGCCGAACAAATCCTTCATCCGCGCGAAAAACCCCGTCTCCTCGGGATGCGTGTCGTGCGAGGATTCCTCATCGAATTCGGCGAGGAGCTCTTTCTGGCGCTTCGTGAGCTTTTGCGGCGTCTCGACGCTGATCTGCACATGCAGATCGCCATGATCGCGCCCGCGCAACACCGGCATCCCCTTGCCCTTGGCCTTGATCTGGCGTCCCGACTGCGTCCCTTCGGGGATTTTGAGCTTCACCTCGGAGCCGTCGAGCGCATGAACCTGGATCTCGCCGCCCAGCGCCGCGCGCACCATCGAGATCGGCACGCGGCAATAGAGGTCCGCCCCATCCCGCTGGAAGAAGGGATGCGGCTTCACCGAGAGGAAGATGTAAAGATCGCCGGGCGGTCCGCCGCGCAGGCCCGCTTCGCCTTCTCCGGCGAGCCTGATACGCGTCCCGTCTTCGACGCCCGGCGGCACATTGACCGACAGCGAACGTTCGATCGTCTTGCGTCCAGCGCCAGAACAAGAGGGGCAGGGGTTCTCGATCATCTCGCCGCGTCCCTGGCAGGACGGGCATGTGCGCTCGATCGCGAAAAAGCCCTGCTGCGCGCGAACGCGCCCCATGCCGCCGCAAGTCGTGCAGGTCTTCGGCTTGGAGCCTTTTTTCGCGCCGGTTCCCGAGCAGGCCTCGCAGGTCGCCGAGGTCGGGATGTTCAACGAGGCGGCCTTGCCGTGATAGGCCTCGTCGAGCGTGATCTCCATGTTGTAGCGCAGATCCGAGCCGCGCTCGCGGCCGCCCGAGCGGCCGCGCCGTCCCATCACGTCGCCGAACAAATCCTCGAAAATATCGGCCATCGAGGCGCCAAAGCCTTCGCCCGTCCCAAAGCCGCCGAATCCGCCCCCCTGTTCAAATGCGGAATGGCCGAAACGGTCGTAGGCCGCGCGCTTCTGCGGATCGCACAGGCACTGATAGGCTTCGTTCAATTCCTTAAAACGCGTTTCCGCCTGCTTGTCGCCCGGGTGGCGATCGGGATGGCACTGCATCGCCGACTTACGGAAGGCGATTTTCAGTTCGACTTCCGTAACGGTGCGGCTGACGCCGAGAACCTCGTAATAGTCGCGTTTGGACATGCTCAATTTCTGATGAGTGCGGCGGCGGGCATGGCCGTGATCACATGAACGCAATGAAACCCGGCGTTATTCGCGCCGGGTTCCCGTTTCGCTACCGCATCGGAGCGGCTATTGCCAGTCCCGGCTTATTTCTTGTCGTCGCCGACGTCCTTGAACTCGGCGTCGATCACGTCGTCCTTGGGAGCCTCAGACGCGCCGGCGCTCGAAGCTTCAGCCTGCTGGGCCTTATACATGGCCTCGCCGAGCTTCATCGAGGCCTGAGCCAATTCGTTGCTCTTGGCTTTGATCACGTCGGCGTTGTCGCCTTCGATCGCGGTCTTGAGAGAGGCGATGGCGGCTTCGATCGCGCTCTTATCGGCGCCCGAGACCTTGTCGCCAAATTCAGCCACAGACTTCTCCGCGGCATGGATCGCGGCCTCGCCATGGTTCTTGGCGTCGACGAGTTCGCGGCGGACCTTGTCTTCCGCAGCATGCGCTTCCGCGTCCTTCACCATCTTGTCGATGTCGGATTCGCTCAAGCCGCCGGACGCCTGGATGCGGATCTGCTGTTCTTTGTTCGTCGCCTTGTCCTTCGCCGTGACGTTGACGATGCCGTTCGCGTCAATGTCGAAGGTCACTTCGATTTGCGGCATGCCGCGCGGCGCCGGCGGAATGCCGACCAGGTCAAACTGACCGAGCAGCTTGTTGTCCGCCGCCATTTCGCGTTCGCCCTGGAAGACCCGGATGGTGACCGCCGTCTGATTGTCTTCGGCCGTCGAGAACACCTGGCTCTTCTTGGTGGGAATGGTCGTGTTGCGGTCGATGAGGCGCGTGAACACGCCGCCGAGCGTCTCGATGCCGAGCGACAGCGGCGTCACGTCGAGCAGCAGCACGTCTTTGACGTCGCCCTGCAGCACGCCCGCCTGCACCGCCGCGCCGATAGCGACGACTTCGTCGGGGTTGACGCCCTTATGCGGCTCCTTGCCGAAGAACTGCTTCACGACCTCCTGCACTTTCGGCATGCGGGTCATGCCGCCGACGAGCACCACTTCGCCGATATCGGCCGCCGAGAGACCGGCGTCCTTTAGGGCTTTGCGGCAGGGCTCGACGGTGCGCTGGATGAGATCATCGACAAGCGCTTCGAATTTCGCGCGCGTCAGCTTCAGCGTCAGATGCTTGGGCCCCGTGGCGTCAGCCGTGATGTAGGGCAGGTTGATTTCCGTCTGCGTCGCTGACGAGAGTTCGATCTTGGCCTTTTCCGCCGCTTCCTTCAGGCGCTGCAGAGCGAGCTTGTCCTTCGTGAGGTCAATGCCCTGCTCTTTCTTGAACTCGCCCGCGAGATATTCGACGAGGCGCATGTCGAAGTCCTCGCCGCCGAGGAATGTGTCGCCGTTCGTCGACTTTACCTCGAAGACGCCATCGCCAATCTCAAGAACCGAGATATCGAAGGTGCCGCCGCCAAGGTCGTAGACCGCAATCGTGCCCGACTGCTTCTTGTCGAGGCCATAAGCGAGCGCCGCCGCCGTGGGCTCATTGATGATGCGCAGCACCTCCAGGCCAGCAATTTTGCCGGCGTCCTTCGTGGCCTGGCGTTGAGCGTCGTTGAAATACGCGGGGACGGTAATCACCGCCTGCGTCACGGTCTGGCCGAGATAGGCCTCGGCCGTCTCCTTCATCTTCTGCAGGATGAAGGCCGAAATCTGGGACGGCGAATATTGCTTGCCGGCGGCCTCCACCCAGGCGTCGCCGTTATTCGCTCTGACGATTTTATAGGGAACGAGACCCATGTCCTTTTTGGTCATCGGGTCGTCGAAGGTGCGGCCGATCAGCCGCTTGATGGCGAAGAAGGTCTTGTCGGGGTTTGTCACCGCCTGGCGTTTCGCCGGTTGGCCAACGAGGCGCTCGCCGTCATCGGTGAATGCGACGATCGAGGGCGTGGTCCTAGCGCCCTCGGCGTTTTCAATGACCTTGGGGCTCGACCCTTCCATGACGGCCACGCAGGAATTGGTCGTGCCGAGGTCGATGCCGATAATTTTGCCCATATGGATTTCCTTTCGCTGGTGAACGCCGGACCCCGAAGCGGTCCGGTTCAAAAGGCGAAGGACGGCGGCTCGCCATGAGCCCGCCGCGCGATCCTCCGCGCTAAGCTCTCCCAAGATTGTGTTGCGCTCACCTGCCCGCAAGAGCAGGCCGCATATAGAAGAATCATTTCCCTGCGACAAGGTGTCGGGCCAGCGTGGAGGCGCGAGCCCGGCGGGCGCTCGACCTACAAGTCCGCCTTTGCGGTTGACGAACGCCTGACGATTGACGATTATTGAAAGTCGTCAGCAGGAACCACGCGGCTCGCGCCGGGGGATTCGATGCTCCGCTATCGCCTAAGTCTTTGTGCGCTCATTGCGCTCGCCGCAGCGCTCGCCGCCTGCAACGGGAAGGATCAGCGTTCCCCGGAGGAGAGCGAGCGGTCCGAGCGACCGGTGCTTGTGGCCCCTGCACGCTACGCCACGCAGTCGCAGACGCGCGAATTCGTGGCCACCATCCGTCCGAGGGTCGAGTCCGATCAGGGATTTCGCGTCGCCGGCAAAGTGGTCAAGCGCTTCGTCGAGGTCGGGCAGCGGGTGAAGGCGGGCGACCCGATCGCGGCGCTCGACGAGCAGGATCTGCGGCTCCAAAAGGAGCAGGCGGATGCGGAATTCGCCGCAGCGCGCATGGCGCAGACGCAGGCTCTGGCCGACGAAAAGCGCGCCGCTGATCTGCGCAGCAAGGGCTGGGTCGCTCAGGCGGCGCTCGATCGGGCGCGCGCTGGCGGCGAAGAGGCGCGGGGACGCTTCCGGCGGGCGGAACGCGCCGTCGAGCTTGCCGGCAATGCGCTGGAATACGCAACGCTGCGCGCTGGGGCGGACGGCGTCGTCACGCAAACGCTCGTCGATCCCGGACAGGTGGTGTCGTCGGGGCAGCCTGCCGTGCGCATCGCGCATGCCGGCGAACTGGAGGCCGCCGTCGCCTTGCCGGAAGCCTTCGCCGCGGCGGCCGGAAAGGGCGAGGCGACCTTGACGCTCTGGTCGAAGCCCGGCGCAGTCTATCGCGCCAAACTGCGCGAATTGAGCCCCGCCGCCGATCCTGTCACGCGCACCTTCGCCGCGCGCTTCTCCATTCTCAATCCTGATTCGGCCATCGCGCTTGGAATGAGCGCGATGCTGCGCATTTCCGGCTCGGACGCGCAGCCCGTTATGAGCGTGCCGCTCTCGGCGATCTATAATCAAGGCTCAGGACCCTCGTTGTGGAAGGTCGATGGCGAAGGGAACTTACAGCTCGTTCCCGTAACCCTGGTTCGCCTGGAGGCCGACTCGGCGCTTGTCGCCGGCGGCGTCAAGGATGGCGACAACATCGTCGTCCTCGGCGTTCACAAGCTCGATCCCAACATGAAAGTCCGCGCAATTTCGCGGCAGTCGCTGTGAGGGGCATGCCATGGCTGGCGTAAACCTCTCGCGCTGGGCCGTGCAACGGCCGATGCTGATGCTCTTCCTGATGATCGCGATCAGCGTGACGGGCGTCTATTCCTACATGCGGCTCGGACGCGCGGAGGATCCTTCCTTCACCATCAAGGTCGCCATCGTCACCGCCTCCTGGCCCGGTGCGACCGCGACCGAGATACGCGATCAGGTCTCCGACCTCTTGGAGAAGAAGCTCCAGGAGCTGCCCTTCCTCGATAAGATCGAGACCTACACGAAGCCGGGCTTTCTGGCGATGCAAGTGACCTTCAAGGACACGACGCCGCCAAAGGACGTGCCGCAGCTCTTCTACCAGTTGCGCAAGAAGCTCGACGACATCGCGCCGACGCTTCCTGCGGGCGTTCGTGGTCCGCAAGTCAACGACGAATATGGCGACGTCGATACGGTGATGTATGCGGTCACTGGCGACGGCGCGGACTATGACGTTCTCGACAAGGTGGTCCAGTCGCTGCGCCAACGGCTGCTCGGCGTGCAGGACGTCGTCAAGGTTGATGTTTACGGCGACCAAGGCCGTCGCATCTTCGTCGAATTCAGCGAGGCGAAGCTCGCGAGCCTGGCGATCCAGCCACAGGCCGTCTTCGATTCGCTCGTCAAGCAGAACGCGATCAATGACGCCGGCGTGTTCGAGACCTCATCGAACCGCGTGCGGGTTCAGGTGACGAGCGATCTCAAAGGCGCCGACGCCATCGCCGCCATTCCAATCGAAGCAAACGGCAAGGTGATCCGTCTTGGCGACATCGCCAATGTTTATACGGGCTTCGAGGATCCGCCGAGTTTTCTCGCGCGCTTCAAGGGCCAGCCGGCAATTATCGTCGGCGTCGTCATGACGAAGGGCGCGAATGTTCTCAAATTCGGGGAGAACGTCGGCGCGGCGGTCCAGGAGATGCGCGACAAAACGCCGGTAGGCGTCGATATCGATCAGATCGCCGATCAGCCGAAGGTCGTCGAAGAAGCGATCGGCGAATTCACGCGCTCATTTCTCGAGGCCTTGGTGATCGTGCTCGGCGTGAGCTTTATCTCGCTCGGCTTTCGAACAGGAATCATCGTCGCGCTCTCAGTGCCGTTAGTGCTCGCGATCGTTTTCATCTTCATGGGACCGCTCGGCGTCGATCTCCAGCGCATTTCGCTTGGCGCGCTGATCATTGCGCTCGGGCTTCTCGTCGATGACGCGATCATCGCCGTCGAGATGATGATGGTGAAGATGGAGCAGGGCTTCAGCCGCATCAAAGCTGCGACTTTCGCCTGGGATTCGACGGCCTTTCCGATGCTCACCGGCACGCTGATTACGGCTGCGGGTTTCCTGCCGGTAGGCTTCGCCAATTCGGGCGTCGGCGAATATACGGGTTCGATGTTCTGGGTGCTGCTCGTCGCGCTGATCGCCTCATGGTTCGTCGCGGTGATGTTCACGCCCTATCTTGGCGTGAAGCTACTTCCTGACTTCGCCAAGCTGCGTCCGCATCATGATCCCGACGAAATCTACCAGACGCCCTTTTATCGCTGGCTACGCGCCGTCGTCACTTGGGCGGTTGACTATCGCGGCGTTGTGATCGCAAGCGTCATCGGCGTTTTCACGCTCGCCGTCTTCGGCTTCTTCGTGGTGCAGAAGCAATTCTTCCCTTACGCCGAGCGCCTCGAGCTCTTCTTCCAGTTGCGTCTTCCCGAAGGCTCGTCGATCGGCGCCTCGCTTGAGGCGGCGAAACAAGCCGAAGCGCTCCTGAAGGACGATCCCGACGCGGCGCTTTATACGAGTTATGTGGGGCAGGGGCCGCCGCGATTCTGGCTCGGCCTCAATCCGCAGCTGCCGAATGAAGCCTATTCCGAGATCGTCATCGTCGCCAAGGACATTGAGGCGCGCGAGCGTTTGAAAAAGAAGCTCGAGACCGCCATCGCCAATGGCGCGGTCCCACAGGCGCGCGCCCGCGTCGATCGCTTCTATTACGGTCCGCCCGTCGGCTTCCCCGTGCAGTTTCGGGTCGTCGGCTCCGATCCGGCAACCGTGCGCGCCGTCGCCTATCAGGTCCGCGACGTCATGCGCGGCGACGAGGGCGTCGACGATCCGCACCTGAACTGGAATGAGCAAACGCCGCGCGTGCGTCTCGTTATCGATCAGGATCGCGCGCGGCTCCTCGGGCTGACGCCGCAGGACGTGTCGAACAGGCTGCGCCTGGCGATCTCCGGCGTGACGATCGCGACCCTGCGCGACGGGATCGATCAGGTCGAAGTGGTTGCACGCGCCATTCCCCAGGAACGCGGCGATCTTTCGAGGATCGGCGACATGGTCGTCTATGCGCGCGACGGCAAGGCGGTGACGGTCTCGCAGGTCGCGAAAATCGTCTATGATCACGAAGAGCCGATATTCTGGCGGCGCAATCGCGATATGAGCATTACGGTGCGCTCCGGCGTGAAAGATGGGGTGCAGGCGCCCGACGCGACGATGAGGATCTGGCCGCAGCTCGCGCAGATACGTGAGCATCTTCCGCCCGGCTACCGGATCGAAATGGGCGGCGCCATTGAAGAATCGAAAAAGGGCAACGCTTCGATCTTCGCGGTTTTTCCGCTCGTCGGCCTCGTGATGCTGACGATCGTGATGTTCCAATTGCAGAATTTCACCCGCGTGGCGCTCGTGATGATGAGCGCGCCGCTCGGCGTCATCGGCGCGTCGCTCGCGCTCAATGTCGCCCATGCGCCTTTCGGCTTCGTCGCGCTGCTTGGCCTCATCGCGCTCTCTGGCATGGACATGCGCAATTCGATCATTCTCGTTGATCAGGTGCGTCAGGATCTCGAACGCGGCGAGAAATATCGAGAAGCGATCATCGGCGCGACGATTCGGCGGGTGCGGCCCGTCGCATTGACCGCGCTCGCGGCGATTCTCGCCATGATTCCGTTGTCGCATTCCGCCTTTTGGGGACCGATGGCCTTAACGATCATGGGCGGGCTTTTCGTCGCCACTTTTCTCACAGTTCTCTTCCTGCCTGCACTTTACGCGACTTGGTTCCGCCGTCATCTTGGCGAGGGACTGGTCGAAGCCGAAGGCGCGCGGATCGGGACTTTGGCCAGCGGGCTTGCGAGGGGAGCGGCCGAATGAGCGTGATGGGCGCTAGCGCGCAGAGCGCGCGCGAAACCGAGCAGCGCGCGAGAATTATCGCCACCGCTGAACGGCTTTTCCGAGAGATCGGTTTCCAGAAAACAACGGTCGCCGACATCGCCCGCGAATTACGGATGTCGCCGGCGAACGTGTATCGCTTCTTTAGCGCAAAATCGGAGATCAACGCCGCCGTCGCGCGGCAGCTGATGAGCGAGGTCGAAGAGGCGGCGCAGAGCATCGCGCGCGGACCCGGAACGGCGTCGGAGCGGCTGCGCGCTCTTATTCTGTCGAATGAATCGATGAACGCGGAGCGCTACGTCGCCGATCGCAAGCTTCACGACATGGTTGAAGCGGCGCTCGACGAGAACTGGCCGATCATCTCGGATCACATCGATCGTATCGACGCCGCAATCGACGAAGTTATCCGATCGGGCATGGAGAGCGGCGAATTCGCCAAGGGCGATGCGCAGCTTGCGGCGCGGCTCGTGCACACCGCCTGCATTCGCTTCTGCCACCCGCGGTTGATGGTGGAATGCGCCGATCGACCGACGCCCACAAGCGCGCAAATGATCGAATTTTGCATTGCAGCGTTGCGTGGAGGCTTCCGCGATCTTGGTCCTGCTTTGCCGCGCTAACGTAATCCGACCTATACCTGCGGCCTAGGCCACGTATAATGAGCGCTCTCCTATGAGATCGCGCGCAACCCTCATGTGGCGCGCCATAGCAATTGGACGGTCGATGAAGGTCACTCTGGTTCAAATGAATTCCGTTGGCGACAAGGCTCTGAACCTCGCCAACGCCCGCGCGCTGATCGAACGCGCTGTCGTTCAGGAGCGCCCGGACTGGATTTGTCTGCCGGAAGTGTTCGATTTCATCGGCGGGTCGCGCGCCGAGAAGATGGCCGCGGCCGAAGAGTTGCCGGGCGGGCCCGCTTATGAAATGTGCCAGGCGCTCGCGCGCGAGCATAAGGTTTTTATTCACGCCGGCTCCATTCTCGAAAGGACGCCCGGAGAGGAGCGCCTGCACAACACCAGCGTCGCCTTCAATCGTGAAGGCGAAGAGGTGGCGCGCTACCGCAAGATCCATATGTTCGACATCACGGCGCCAGACGGCGCCAAATATCACGAGAGCGCCGCCTTCAAGCCCGGCGATTCCGTCGTCACCTATGATTGCGAAGGACTCACCGTCGGCTGCGCGATTTGTTATGATTTGCGATTCTCATATCTTTTCCAGGCGCTGGCGGATAAGGGAGTCGATATCGTCGCCTTGCCGGCGGCCTTTACGCTCGTGACCGGCAAGGATCATTGGGAAGTCCTGTGCCGCGCGCGCGCAATCGAGATGCAGGCCTATCTCTGCGCGCCGGCGCAGACTGGAGCGCATAAAGCCGGGCACGAGACGCGCTTTACTTACGGTAATTCGCTGATCGCCGATCCCTGGGGTCAAGTCGTCGCAAAGGCTTCGGACGGACCAGGCCTCGTATCTTCTTACGTCGATGTCGAACGCATTCGTAAAGTGCGCGCGATGATTCCAGTCGCGCAACACAAAGTGAAATTGGCGATTTAACGCAGACGACCGCCGCCTTGGCATAGAGGTCAAGGAGACGAAATCCCCCTTGCATATCGGTAATTTATTCTTACTATACCGCGACATCGGGGGCTCAGCGGCGCCCGCTCTATTTGCCACGTTACGATTGCCAGAAGCTTGAGGGGGGATTTGTGTTTAGCCCAGTCCCGACAAAACAATCATTGAGCGTTTCATTCACATGGTAAGAAGAACTGCCCCAGGCAGCACCTTGACCCGGGCGGCGCTGAGAGAAGCGGTTTATGGCTGCTGCCCTTCGCTTTCCCGCGCCGAAGCTCGCAAGATATTGGATGCGACCTTCGACGAGATCAGCGAAGCTTTGTTGCGCGGCGAGTCCGTAAAACTGCGGTCCTTCGGGACGTTTAATGTGCGCTCCAAGCGTGAGCGCGTCGGCCGCAATCCAAAAACTGGCGTTGAAGCCACGATAACGCCTCGTCGGGTGCTGACCTTTAAGGCTTCGCCCGTACTCGTCGCCCACGTCAACGGGGACGCGGTCATTCCTGAAGAGGACTGATTCCTCTATCATGGGGCGAGACGGCCATCGCCAGCGACGCGTTCGCGGCGAGCCGAGCGGGTTCTCATATCCAAGGTGAAAGATGCAGAAATTGAGCGTGGCGGTCGCCGTCTTCGCGGCCCTTACCGCGTTGGTCAGCGCCCATAAAGGCGACTCCAGCCTGTTTGTCCTGGCCGCCGCCTCGGCGCTCTGCGCCTACACCACCTGGCGCGCCCGAGACATGTCGAGCTTCTTGAAGATCTTCACTTTCATGTTCTCGACCGAGACCATTCTCTTCGGTCTTATCGGTCTTGCGCAAGCGGAAGGCGTGTGGCCGGAATCGCTAAAGGATTACGCGCCGCCTGAAACCATGCCGCTCACCGTCGCGGTGTTCTCGATCATCGTTTACGCGATCTCGCATATTCGCGTCGTTCGCGAGATGACGCGAATCGCCGATCTCTATTTCGATTCCCGCGAGCGTGGCGAAGGGCGCGTGTGGCCATTCCGACCTTTTGCGGCGCGCGAAAGCGCCATCGCGATCGCGATGGTCGTTGTGCTGGTGCTCCTCAATCAAGGGCAAGTCGGCATCACCGTGCGCCTGTCCTTCTTCAATCGCGATTGGTACAACGCCATTCAGGAGAGGAACGCTCCTGAGTTCTGGCGACAGCTGCTCTTCGTGTTCACGCCATGGGCCTTCGTTTACGTTGCATCGGTGATCGTCGAATTCGTTTTGCAGTCGATGCTGGTTATCCGCTGGCGCCGCTGGCTGACGGAGCATTACATCGAGCATTGGCTCGGCGCGCATACGCATTACGGCATGGCGCTTGCGGGCGGCGGGGCTGACAATCCAGACCAGCGTATCGCTGAGGACGTCAATCGCTTCATCAGCGGCGGAGAGGAAGGTTACGGCGTTTACTCCTATTCGATCCTGCTGATCGCCACTTTGAGTTCGCTCGTCTCATTCGCTTACGTACTGTGGGATCTTTCAGGCAATTACCCGCTGCCCGGAACAGACATTTATATCCCCGGCTTCCTGTTCTGGGCGGTGCTGCTCTACGCGACAATAGGAACGCTGGTCACGCATCTGATCGGGCGCTCTCTCGTGGGGCTCTATTTCGATCGACAGAGGCGTGAGGCCGACTTCCGCTTTTCGCTGGCGCGCATGCGCGAATACAGCGAGCAGATCGCGCTGCTCGGCGGCGAGCCCGCCGAGCGTGGTTCGCTGCTGCGACGCTTTGCCGGCATCATCGTCAACTATCTGGCGATCGTTCAGAAGCGCAAGCAGCTGATGACGTTCACCTCGACTTACGGACAGCTCTCGCCGATCATCCCTTATGTGATCACGGCGCCCTTCTATTTCGCCGGCCGCATCCAACTCGGCATCATGACTCAGACGGCCAGCGCCTTCGGGCGGGTAGAGAGCGCGCTGACCTTCTTCATCAACTATTATACCTCCCTTGCCAATTTTAAATCCGTGCTCGACCGGTTGACGTCGTTCGACCATGCGATTGAGGCGGCGCGCGCGGAGATGTCCGCGACGCAGATCGTCTCGCCGACGGATGGCGCGGACATCCGCCTGCGCGAACTGATGCTCGGATTGCCGGATGGACGCAAAATCGTGAGGGCGGATGATCTGACGATCGCCGCCGGCCGTTCGACGCTGCTCACTGGACCGTCCGGCTCGGGCAAGTCGACGTTGTTTCGCGCGGTCGCCGGCATCTGGCCTTACGCCTCGGGCGACGTGCTGACGCCGCGCGGCGCGAAGGTAATGCTCGCGCCGCAACGCCCCTATATTCCAATGGGCGCGCTCGCTGAAACAATCGTCTATCCCGGCCGGGTCAGTGACTACTCACGCGCCGAAATTCAGGAGGCGTTGCGCGCCGCGCGGCTAGCGCCCTTCGTCGAGCGCTTGGACGAGGAAAACAACTGGGGGCAGCGGCTGTCTGGCGGCGAGCAGCAGCGCGTCGCAATCGCCCGCGCGCTTCTCGCGAAACCCGACTGGCTCTTCCTCGACGAAGCCACTTCGGCGCTCGACGAAAAGCTCGAAGAAGACATCTACGCGATGCTGCGCGAACGGTTGCCCCGCACGACCATCGTCTCGATCGGCCATCGATCGACTCTACACGCCTTCCACGATCGTCACATTGTCATGGAGCCGGCGCCCGGGGGAGTTTTTAGCCCGCGCGACAAGGTGCACGCGTGACGAAGGACTCGGGGCGCGAAGGCGGCAGGTCGCTCAAGACGCGCGTCAAGACTGCGCGCAAGAGGTCGCTGTCATCGACGCTATGGCTCGAGCGACAGCTCAATGACCCTTACGTGGCGCGCGCCAAACGCGAGGGCTATCGCTCGCGCGCCGCCTATAAGCTCATCGAGATGGACGACCGCTATCATCTCTTTAAGCCGGGCGGCCGCATCGTCGATCTTGGCGCCGCTCCGGGAGGCTGGTCGCAAATCGCCGCCGCGCGCGTGAAGGCGAAGGAGGGCAAAGGAAAAGTCGTCGCCGCCGATCTTCTGGACATGGAGCCCATCGCTGGCGTCGAATTCGCCGTGAAGGATTTCAACGATCCTGACGCGCCGGAATTCATCAAGAACATGCTCGGGGGCGAGGCTGACGGCGTGATGTCGGACATGGCGGCGAACGCCACCGGCCATAAGGCGACGGATCATCTGCGCATCGTCGCGCTCGCCGAACTTGCAGCCGACTTCGCCTGCGACGTGCTGGCGGAAGGCGGCTTCTTCGTCGCGAAGGTTCTGCAAGGCGGCACGGAGGGCCAGCTGCTCGCGCGCCTCAAGCGCGATTTCGCCACGGTGCGGCACGTAAAGCCGGCGGCGAGCCGGGCGGATTCTGCGGAACTTTATGTGCTCGCGACGGGCTTTCGCGCGCGACGCGCCGAATAGGCGCCCGCCGATCGCCGGCGAAATTTACGCATGTTGATCGCGCCCGGTCAGGTTGTCGCCTGCATTGGATGCAAGCGGCAGGAAGCTTGCGATCGAAAACAACGAGATTAGGGCCACGACACAAAAAGCCGGCGTGAAGTCCGCCGCCTGCAGCGCGCCGCCGCCGCGCATAGCGCGCGCCGTCTCCAGCGCCGCGGCGCCCACCGCCACGCCCGTCGAGAGCGATAGTTGCTGCGCGACGGAGGCGAAGCTCGTCGCGCGGCTCATCGCGTCTTTTTTAACGTCCGCGTAGGCGAGCGCGTTGAGCGCAGTGAACTCCAGCGAACGGAAGAAGCCGCCAACGAGCAACGCGCCCATGATGACGAAATGCGGGGTCGCCGCCGAGAACGCAGCGTTGAAGGCGAGAAAAGCGGCGGAGATAAACGCGTTGACGATCAGCACGCGCCGAAAGCTGAACATCTTGAGGATCGGCTGAGCGGTCGTCTTCATCAGCATCGCCCCCGCCGCGGAAACAAAGGTCAGGAGACCCGCTTCATAAGCGGAGAGTCCGAAACCCACTTGAAGCAAGAGCGGCAATAGGAAGGGCGTTGCGCCAAGCCCGATGCGAAAGAGAAAGCCGCCGACGACCGCCGCGCGAAATGTGGGGATGCGCAGGAGATCGAGATCGACGATCGGATAGGGCGCGCGTTTCGCGTGGCGGACATAAGTGAAGAGCGCCGCTGCGCCCAGCGCAATGATCGTCGCGACAATGGGCGCCGGCGCGAAGCCGCGTCCGGCGATCGTAAAGCCGAAGACGAGGCAGGAGAGGCCGACGCCAGAAAGGATCGCGCCGGCGACGTCGAGCGGGGGCGTCCATTCCTCGCGCAGATCGGGAATGAACCGCGTCACAAGCGCCACGCCGAGCGCGCCGATCGGCACGTTGATCCAGAAAATATAACGCCAATGAAAATAGGTGGCGATAAAGCCCCCGACTGGCGGACCGATCAAGGGACCGATCAACGCTGGAATGGTGAGATAGGCCATGGCGCGCACGAGTTCGTGACGCGGCGCCGTGCGCAGCAGCACGAGTCTTCCAACTGGCGTCATCATCGCGCCGCCGAGGCCCTGCACGATGCGAAAAGCGACGATTGCTCCGAGCGAATTGGAGAGGCCACAGAGGATCGAGCCGAAGGTGAAGACGACAATTGCGGCGCGAAACACGCGCCGCGCGCCGAAACGATCCGCCGCCCACCCCGAAAGCGGGATGAAGACGGCGAGCGAAAGGAGATACGAAGTCAGCGCCAGTTTCAGCGCCACCGGATCTTCGTGAAGATCGGCCGCCATCGCCGGCAGCGCCGTGGCGAGCACGGTGCCGTCGAGCTGCTCCATGAAGAGCGCGGTGGCGATGATGAGTGGCGTGACGAAGTAGGAGCGCGTTGCGCTAACCTCGACGCCTGTAGCGGAGCTTCGCGTCAAATGAGCTTCAGTCCCCGAAAGCTTGCATGGCCATGGCGGCCGACGATGAGATGGTCATGCACCGTAATGCCGAAAGGCTGCGCGATTGCGGCAATGTCCTTGGTCATGCGTATGTCCGCGGAAGATGGCGTCGGATCGCCAGAAGGGTGATTATGCGCGAGGATGAGCGCGCTCGAGCCAAGCTCCAGCGCACGACGTATGATTTCGCGCGGATAGACCGGCGTATGGTCGATGGTGCCGACGCCTTGCACCTCATCAGCGATCAGCGCATTGCGCTTGTCGAGGAACAGGATGCGGAATTCTTCGCGTTCGGAGAAGGCCATCGCCGTTCGGCAATAGTCGAGCACCTCCATGAATGAAGAGAGCACGGGGCGCTTTTGCAAGGCGCCGCGCGCCAGACGTTTCGCGGCAGCTTCGACAAGTTTGATTTCGACGATCGCCGCTTCGCTAAGACCCTCGACTTCGCGAAGCCGTTCAGGACGCGCCGCGACGGTTTCGGCGTAGGAGCCGAAACGTGCGATCAGAGCCTTGGCGAGCGGTTTCACGTCGCGCCGCGCAATCGCGCGAAACAACAAAAGCTCCAGCATCTCGTAATCGGCGAGCGCCGCTTCGCCTGCGTCCATGAAGCGATCGCGCAGACGCTGCCGATGACCGTGAAAGTGTGGCGCAGAATCGCGAAGGCCGTCGCCTGTTGCGGCGTCAGCCGCCTTCTTCATGCGTCGGCGCGCGCGGCTGAGGGATTATCGAGCCCCGCCGGCGACTTCGTGAAGACTTCCACGCCCGTCTCGGTGATGCCGACCGAATGTTCGAACTGCGCGGAAAGCGAGCGGTCGCGCGTGACGGCCGTCCAGCCATCCGACAATATTTTCACCTGCGAACGGCCGAGATTGATCATCGGCTCAATGGTGAAGAACATGCCCGGGCGTAGCTCGACGCCCTCGCCCTTCACGCCATAGTGCAGAATATTCGGCTCATCGTGGAAAACGCGCCCGAGGCCGTGACCGCAAAAATCGCGCACGACCGAACAACGCTCGCTTTCGGCGTATTGTTGAATTGCCGCGCCGATGTCGCCCGTCGTCGCGCCCGGCTTCACGGCCGCGACGCCGCGCTGCAGCGCCTCATAGGTCACGTCGATCAGGCGTTGCGCTCGGCGCGGAACCTCGCCCACGGCGAACATGCGGCTGGCGTCGCCATGCCAGCCGTCGACGATAAACGTCACGTCGATATTGACGATGTCGCCTTCGCGCAGCGGCTTGTTGTCTGGCACGCCGTGACAGACGACATGGTTGATCGAGGTGCAGATGGATTTCCGATAGCCGCGATAGTCGAGCGGGGCAGGATAGGCGCCATGCGTCATGGCGAAGTCGAAAACGAGATCGTCGAGCGCCTGCGTCGTCACGCCCGGCTTGACGTGTCCGACCAGCATGTCCAGCGCCTCCGCGGTCAGCCTGCCTGCGGCGCGCATGCTCTCGAAATCCTCGGGACCGTGCAGCTTGATCTGCCCGCTTTTGCGTGCGGCGGGCGCGAGATGGGATTCGACAAAGGTCATGTAAGGCGGCGGCTCGGGTTTTTTAGACGAAGGATTTACTCGCAAAGTAATGGTTTGGGGCGGCAAAGCAAGGCTCGCGCGCGGGCGGCGCCTTTCAGGTCGCGTGGGCGAAGCCGCGCCAAGAGCCAGGCGGGGCTGGCGTTCGCGGCCGCCATGGTCATAATTAATGAGTGGGAGGCCGGTGATGGCGCAAGAAACGGCAGACAGGCCGGCAAGCGCGGCGGTTCTTGTGATCGGCGACGAGATATTGTCTGGCCGCACGCAGGACGTGAACACGCGCTACATCGCAAATTATCTCGCTCAGATTGGCGTCGATCTTTGCGAGGCGCGAATTGTGCCAGACGATGAGGAGGCGATCGTCGAGGCGCTGAACGCGCTGCGCTCCCGCTACACCTATGTCTTCACAACCGGCGGCATCGGGCCGACCCATGACGACATCACCGCCGATGCGGTCGCCCGCGCCTTTGGCGTCGACATCGGCGAGGACCCGCGCGCCATCGCTCTGCTTAGGGAGCGCTTCTCGGAAGGCGAGCTGAATCCCGCGCGCCGGCGAATGGCGCGCATTCCAAACGGGGCGGAACTCGTTTTCAACGCCATCTCCAAAGCGCCGGGATTTTGGATCGGCAATGTCATCGTCATGGCCGGCGTGCCGATGATCATGCAGAACATGATGGACGTCATCGGGCCGCGGCTTGCGGCTGGGCCGCCGGTGCTCGTCGAAACCATCGAAGCCAACGGCGTTCCCGAAGGCGCCTATGCCGAGGGGCTGGAAGAGATCGCGCGCGCCCATGAGGGCGTGAGCGTCGGCTCCTATCCTGCTTTCACCAGCGCGGGGTTCAGAAATCAGATCGTGTTGCGCAGCCGCGACGCGGCGCTCCTGGGGCGCGCGGCGGAGGCGGCGCGGGCGATGATTAAAGCGCTATCTAAGGAACTCGCGCGCTAAAGGCCGCGACGGCGGAGGCTTGAGAAGATGCACGGGTCCGACAAGATTTTTCCGGTCTCCTGGGACATTTTCCATCGCGACGCGCGCGCGCTTGCCTGGCGTCTCGCCTCTATCGGCGGATTTTCGGCGATTGTGGCGGTGACGCGCGGCGGCCTCGTTCCAGCGGCGATCGTGGCGCGCGAACTCGGCATAAGGGTCGTCGAGACCGTCTGCGTCGCCAGCTACCATGAAGAGACGGAGCGCGGCGAGGTGCAGGTGCTCAAACCTCTGACCGACACGATTCTCGCCCGGCCGAGCGCCGAAGTGCTCATCATCGACGATCTCGTCGACACGGGCGCCACGGCGAAGGCGGTGCGCGACATGCTGGCCGACGCGCATTTCGCCACCGTCTACGCCAAGCCGCAGGGCTTGCCGATGGTCGACACTTTCGTCACCGAAGTCTCTCAGGACACCTGGATCTTCTTTCCGTGGGACACGGGCCTGTCGTTTCAGGCGCCGATCGGCAAGCCAGACGCCAAGCCGCGGCGCCGGGCATAAAGCGCTTGGCGTTGGATCGCGGCGCCGCCTATATACGAACGGTCTGCGGGCGTGGCGAAACTGGTAGACGCAACGGACTTAAAATCCGTAGGGCCGCAAGGCCTGTGCCGGTTCGATTCCGGCCGCCCGCACCAGAGTGCCTAAAACCTTGGCGGTCTTTTAATCTCTTACGCCACATATGATTCTGCTTTAGTGTTGCGATCAGGACTCTAATCATGGCCAGCGCCGATCAAGTCAAAGCGCTCATTGCATCCCTGACCGAGGGCGATGAAGCACAGTTCTACGCGATTGCTATGCAGATCGCCGCCCACGAAGCGCGCCTTGGGCATGGGAAAGTCGCCGACGAAATCCGCCTCATGATCGATCGCGCAAAAGCGCGACCTCATTTACCGTCCAAGGCCCCAATTCCCCTCGCGCGCCCACGGGGCGAAGTCGCGGACCTGCTTAGCGTTTCTTATCCGAGCGTCCGTTTGAAGCAAATGGTTCTTAGCGCTCAAACGCGTAGCAAACTGGAACGCGTCATCAGGGAGCATCGGGCGGTTCAGGTCATACGCAACAAGGGGCTCTCCCCACGACGTAAGCTTCTGCTCATCGGCAATCCGGGCACCGGCAAGACAATGACGGCGTCTGCCCTGGCTGGAGAACTTGGTCTGCCGCTGTTCGTTGTGCGGCTGGATGGCCTCATTACGAAATTTATGGGTGAAACAGCCGCGAAATTGCGGCTGATATTCGAGGCGCTCAATCAGACACGCGGCGTCTACCTCTTCGACGAATTTGACAGCATAGGATCGTCGCGTGGCCTCACCAATGATGTTGGCGAGATACGCCGTGTATTGAACAGTTTCTTGCAGATGGTCGAACAAGATAAGTCCGATAGTTTGGTGATTGCGGCGACCAATCATGTCGGAATGCTGGACAGGGCTCTATTCCGCCGTTTCGACGACGTGATCGAATACACCTTGCCCGATATGAAAAGGATTGTGGAAACGCTGCGTTCAAAACTCAGCGGTTTTCCAACCAAGAGGATACAATGGCCAAAAGCTGCGGCGCTCGCAGACGGGCTGAATTTTGCGGACATTACGCGAGCCTGCGAGGACGCCATTAAGGATGCGCTCGTTCATGAGCGGGATTTCGTAGTGCAGGCGGACCTCGCGCGTGCGATTGAAGATCGAAAGTTTGCCGTAACGCACAAGCAGCTATCTAACGAATAGCGCATTTGACAGGAGCAGCATGGCTCAGCACCCGCATTTAATCGTTCCTACAAATATTGAGCCGACCCGATTTACCAGCCCAAATTCGGCGCCGCACGAGCCTATGAGTCTGCCGGCGCGAAACCGATCGCGGCACGCGGCCGACTTGCTTGCTAAAATTCAAGCAGCGAAACCGATCGCTGACCAGCGTGTCGAGGAACAGAAGGCATTTGGTCTCGACGCGGGCTTTGGCATTTATCTTGAATTCGAAAGCGAGCCCAACTTCCCGCTGAAATTCGAGAGTCTTGATCTGACAAGGAGTGGCATCGAACTTTGCGCCGTCAAGACGACACCACAAAACCGTACCCAAGCAACGGTCTTTGTGCCCGACGGTAAGCTCGATTTGTTTCTGCGTCGAATTACCGACTATAGGGACAAGGAAACGACGCCACGCGTTGAAACAGGCTTGTCGCGGCCAAAGAACCAAGATTTGGTTGAAAGCATCAGCGACATAAAGATCGCAGCTCTGGAAGCTCTTTGGACGGAAGAATCCCTTCCTTTTCCCGATCCTGATACCGAACTCACCTGGGAACTTTGGTTACGCCGCGCGAACCCAATCGATCACCTCTCTCGCTTGAGGCAGTTTGCGCCGCAATTCCAACTGTTGGTCAAAGACCAGGTGGTCAACTTCGTTGATCGGACGGTGGTTCTTGTTCGGGGGACGGCTGCGAATCTGGCGCGTTCCATCGACATTCTCGGGATGATTGCCGAAATCAGGCTGCCCAAGGAGACGGCAGCATTCTTTTCGGAGATGACGGTCAGTGAACAACAGCAATGGATAGACGAATTGCTGTCGCGAACAACCGTAAGTTCGTCCATCTCCTCTTACATCTGTCTTTTCGACACAGGACTCAATGCCGGTCACCCGCTTCTCTCCCCTATTGCTCATCCTAACGACCTGCATACCTATCGGCCAGCTTGGGGCGTGGATGATCGTGAAGGTCATGGAACGCCGATGGCGGGCCTTGCAGCCTACGGCGATCTCACCGAAGCGCTGTCTTCATCGGCTAACCTGGAAATAGGCCATCGGCTTGAATCCGTAAAAATCGTCAACCGCGCCAATCCGCATGATCCCGAACTATACGGTGCCGTCACTCAAGAAAGCGCCTACCGCGTCGAAGTTACCGCGGATCGTAATCGCGTCTTCTGCATGGCCGTTACCGCTCAAGATGGAAGGGATCGAGGCCGTCCTTCGTCCTGGTCTGCGGCGATCGATGCACTTGCCGCTGGCGTCGACGACGGACAACGCCGTTTAATGCTGGTTTCGGCGGGCAACACCGATCCATTGCAGCGTCACCTTTATGCTGACTCAAACCTAACCGACGGCATTCATGATCCCGCACAGGCATGGAATGCGCTAACCGTCGGCGGCTGCACCGATAAATTCTCGATCGACAGCACAAAGTGGCCTGACTGGAATCCCCTTGCTCAACCCGGCGATCTTTCGCCCTGTAGCTGTACCTCGATGACTTGGGGTAAATGGGCGATCAAGCCGGACATCGTGATGGAGGCGGGTAACATGGGGACGAACCCCGCCGTACCCGAACCGGATTATCTCGATGATCTTCAGCTTTTAAGCGCGTCGCATAGCATGATCGGGCGCGGGGCGCTTACCACCTTCGGTGATACAAGCGCGGCAACCGCACTGGCGGCGCGGTTGGCCGCAATGGTCTGGTCGAAATACCCAGGCCTTGCCCCCGAGACTGTTCGAGCCTTGCTCGTTCACTCAGCCGAATGGTCGCAAGCAATGAGGGCGCGGTTTACCAATGCTCGTCGTCAAATCGATTATCGTGGATTGCTACGTTGTTTCGGCCACGGAACCCCGAATATGCGACGTCTTCTATCGAGCCTCGACAATTCGCTCACGCTCATTGCCGAGAGCGAGATTCAGCCCTTCTACAAGGACGAAGGAGATGTGAAAACCCGCGATATGAATTTGCACGCTCTGCCCTGGCCTCGCGAAGCGCTCGAAGCGCTACAAAATGCCGAGGTTTCCATGCGCGTGACCTTGTCTTACTTCATAGAACCAAGTCCGGGATCACGAGGCTGGACTCAACGGTACGGCTACCAGTCTCACGGACTTCGCTTTGCCGTACGCAAGCCGCTTGAAACAGACACAATGTTTCAGCAACGCATCAATAAATTTGTCCGAGATGATGACTACCAGGGACCATTGATCCCCGATCCAGGCTGGGATTTTGGTCGACGCCACTCATTAGCCTCTTTGGGCTCCATTCACTCCGATACGTGGCGCGGCAGGGCAATCGACTTAGCTGCGCGTGGGCATATAGCGGTGTATCCCACCATGGGATGGTGGAACAAACGGCCACATCTTGGCGCCTGGGATAAGACCGCGCGATACTCGTTAATCGTGTCGCTCGAAACGCCCGATGTTCAGGCAGACCTTTATACCCCCGTTGCCAACCAGATCGGCATCCCGGTCGTCATAGAAACGTGATCGGGTGCATGTTCCCGGCTTTGACGAAGTCTCCCCTTGGGTAGCGGCTGCAGGCGCTTTGCCCTTTGGCGCTCAATACAACGTCGGCCAACGGCGCCAATTTCATTTCGTATGCATCCAGTGCTCTGGCGATTGAAACAAAAATTGTCGGAAAGCAGCACGGGTCCGGCTATCCATCCGGGACGGCCGGGCACGAGCCTCAGCGAGACGTTCAAAACTGCTTTCTCTTTGCTACAGGCCTTCGCCGCGTATACTTCTGCGCCAGCGCGCCCAGCCTATGGCCGCGCTGGTCCGCAACTTGCACTCGCCGGATGGAGACTGATTTTCCGAAGGCGATCGTGATGGGGTTCACGACAATCTGTAACGCCGGCGCGGTGAGCGAAGGGGGCATGGGCCTCTTTCACGCCGGCAAAAAAAGCGTGCTCCTCGTTTGGCCGGCGGGCGGAGAACTCAAGGCCTATCGCGGGCGCTGTCCGCATGCCGACATGCCGCTGAGCGACGCCACTTTCGATGGTCAGACCGTCACCTGCCCGCACCATCAATGGGGGTTCAACGGCGCCAGCGGCAAATGCGTGACGCATCTCGTCCGCAATGCGCTCCACCCCTATGAGATTCGCGTTGCGGGCGACGAGATTCAGGTCGACGTCGGACCGATCAAGCCGGCGCGCGCCGGCGCAAGTCCGCCGAGCGGCCCCGGTTAAGTCCCTAGACTGTTCGGTTCGCGCCGCCGCGTCGCGCCAAGACGCGCGGCTCGATCAGCGCTCCATGAGTTTCAGCACCGATTCGATCGGCCCCGAACTGACCGTCAGGCCCCCGTTGAAGGGATTGTCGAGCGCAGCGATGAGAAACACCACCGAGCCGAGAAACAGTCCCATCGCGCTGCTGAGAATCAGATGGACATGGAGTTCCATGTCGAAGAGCCACATCAGGCCAATCAATATAACGCCGCCGAGACAAACCACCCACCACAATGCGCTCGGAATGCCGTCCTCGCCCGCGCCGATGAGATAGCGACGATGCTCGACGAGCATGTTCAATCGCGTGAACGCTTCCGTCTGAATCATCTCCTCGCTCTTGAGCTGGGGCTGAAAATTCATCACCAGCGCGAACAGCGCGTCCAATCCCGGCGACGACGAATGTGGATTCTGAGCAATGTCGGGCGGCGGGTGGACGGCGTCGATCGCCTCGCGCGCATAGGCGCGCAACTCTTCCTGCAGCTCGGTCCGGATCGGCTGCGGGAAGCCGCCAATATCCCTGCGGAGGGCCGCGAGCGTCGCCGCCTCTTTGGAAACGATATCCTTGACGGCGGAGAAATCCTGAAAGGCCTCGACCGCCAGCAATCCGAGCAGAATGCCGTATAGCGCGGCAAACCCCGCCAAGGTCAGTCCGACCATTTCATTGGCGTTGCGACGCCCATGTATCCATGAGTGCATGAGCCGTTGGAAAAGAAAAACGCCCGACCAGGTTAGAGCGAGAGCGCTCAGGCAAAAAAGCGCGGCCATTTGCGCGGCGGACAGATGCTTGAACAATTCGGGCAAGGACGCCTCCTTTTTTGGCGGCATTAGGAGGCGGCTGCGTCAAATTGTCAAAAGCCTTGTCGGTTGAACGGCCATAACCGAAGGCTGACGACGACGCTCAAATTTATTGACGTCGCGAGCGGAAAATAGGAGCGAAAATTGCCGCGTTCGATGACGATCTCGCCAGGCGAACTTCCGGCGTCGCCGCGGGCGCGGCGGGCTACCAACCTATTCCATCTTGATAATATCGACCGCGGACTTCAGAGGTTCGGTTGGAACAGTGAAAAATCCTTGGAATGGCCGATCAAGCTCCACCAGTAGAAAGATTGCCCCCGAGACGCACATGGACGCCGCGATCAGCCCAAACGCCGCAGTCCAGTGATTGTGCGAGATGACGCCAAAATTGAAGAATACAGTTACCAGCAGAGCGATCAGGAATAGGACCACTTCCAGTGGAATATTGGCGTTCAATTCGTTAAATATTTTCCATCTTATGCCGGTGATTTCTTGCGTCAAATTAAGAGCGGTCGACTTCGCCCATGATTTATTCTGATCTTTCGCTTCTATAGCGAGCACGGCTTCGCGAAACGAATCGATCTTGGCTTTCTTAAAAGCCTCCTTTTGATCGATATTGTCGTGACGCGCGACCTGCAAGAGGTCGATCTGTCCTTGTAGCGTGCGTATTATTTTTGTTCTGGCTTCGCTGGCCTCGTCACCCAACAAATCCAGCACGCGATGGAGCAAAATAACATTAGACGCCTGCGCTCTTACCAATTCAACCTTCTTATCAAAATTGTTTTTTGCCGTTACCAATAAAAAAGCAAGGCATACGGCAAGCAATGAACCAATCATGTTTCTCAGCGCTTTAAATTGATCTCTAGATACTCCATCAAGCCAGCTCTCCTTGAGATACAGCGTAACACAAAAACCAATTAGACCAGCGAGCAATGTTAAAAAAAGCGTTAACATAGCCATCTGAACGCTATTCACGAGTAGTTTCTCCGCATTTGCTGCTGGAAAAGGCGCCTCTTGCAGAAGACGCCAAACTCTTCGCCGCCAACGAAGGGCGCCGCCCGAGATAGCAGAAGCTTTGCGCCGCCCGGCGCCGAATGGAAATTCAAACATAGCGAGCCGCCACAAACAAGCTCGCGTCATGCCGGAAGCGGTAAATTTGCGGAAGGATTTTTCGGCTCAAGAGCTCTGGACTTTTGCCCGGGGTTCGATGGAGGCAGCTGGTGACATATTGTCGCGAAGCCGTCATTCTCGGCTAGATCCGCTTGACCGTCCGCTCCGTCGAACGTTACCTGCCGCCGAAGGGTTCGACCACATGCCTTCGGTGTCGCCTGCGGCGAACCGACGCAATCGAACCAGCGGCGCATGGCGCGCCTCTTGCGGGAGCCTGTTGGAGACGCAGGCGGCGCGACGCTTCGCAAGCAACCGTCTCATTTGAATGTCGCTCCTGATGCGATCGCCGGCGCGCAGCGGTTGCGCGCGACTATGAGGGTTTTGATGAGGCCTGATCACGTTTATCTCGCCATGACCATGGTCAAGCACAGCACGCTCGGCGCCGCTTGCATTTACGCGTTCAAGATTGCGACGTTCCTCGTTAAGACCTACTAAATTCGCGCGCCGTTGCGCCGGCGCCGCCCTTCGCGCATAAACTTTCCCACGCAGCGGCGCGACGGAAAGGCGCAGGTTCATGGCGGCGATTGATGGTCCGAGGGTGCAGGCGCGTTCCGGCAAGCCAAAGCAGCTTGTCGTTTTTCTTCACGGCTACGGCGCCGACGGCGCCGATCTCATCGAGATTGGCCGCCAATGGCGCGGCTTCCTCCCCGACGCCGACTTTGTCGCGCCGCATGCGCCGGAGCGATGCGCCGCATCGCCCACTGGCCGGCAGTGGTTTCCGCTCACGATGCGCGATCCCGAAGAGCGCTGGCGCGGCTGCGTCGCGGCGCGGCCGACGCTTGACGCTTTCCTCGACGACGAGCTCGGCAAGCGCGGATTTGACGACAGCGCGCTCGCGCTCGTTGGATTCAGCCAGGGCACGATGATGGCGCTGCATGCGGGCTTGCGCCGCAAATGTGCGCCGCGCGCAATCTTGGGCTATTCCGGAATCTATGTGCTCGGACCGGCGCAAACCGGCCAAGAGCCGGCGGTCTATGAGAAACCGCCGGCGGTTCTGCTTGCGCATGGCGAGGAAGACGAAATGATCCCGGTCGAGGCGCTGCTCATGTCCGCCAATGCGCTCGCCGACTCCGGCGTGCCGACGCAGTGGCATCTCTCGGCGCGGCTTGGCCACGGCATCGACGAAACCGGACTGATCCACGGCGCGCTGTTCCTGGCGCAGTCGTTCGGCGTCGCGGTGGAATTTCGTCGGCGGTGACGCTAACCCGGTGGGTCGTTCATATCCCCTCGAGTCCCGCCTCGGCGCCGGCGGGCTCCATCGCCGGTTCGAGTTCGACCGGAAGCCGGCGCACGGCGCGGCGCGTAATCGGCCGATAGAGCTGCTTTGTCGCCTCGACGATATGCACGCCGCCGCCCGGCAGCGAGAAGCGGCCGGCGATGCGCTCGAAGGCCGGCGCCGAGCGCAGCAGCGAGGCGCGCTGGAACGGCGGCACGTAAAGCGCTTCGTCCCAATAAAGCGGTAGGAACTGCGCTTCCTGCAGCAATTGCTGCAACTGGCCGCGCGAATAGGGATGGCCCTGTCCGAAAGGCGTCGTGTCGACGCGCGCCCAAAGTCCGGTGCGGCTCGGCGCGACGATCAGCACCCGGCCGCCGGCCGCCAGGATGCGCCAGACTTCTTCGAGCAGGTCATGGGGGTGCTCGTCGGTTTCGAGCGCATGCACGATAAGAATGCGATCGATGCTGGCGTCGGGCAGCGGCGTCATCGAGGGCTCCACCAAGGCCGTGGCGGAGCGACCGTCGAGCGGCCAGTGAACGACGCCTTGCGTCGCCGGCATGAAGGCGAGCACGCGCTGCGCCTTCTCCCGGAAACCGTCGAGATAGGGCGTGGCGTAGCCAAGGCCGAGCACGCGCAGCCCCGCATGGTCCTGCCAACGCGCGCGCACCAGCCGCGACACCAGGCGGCGTGCGACCCCTCCCAGCGCCGTATCGTAGAAGGCGCGCAAATCGACAACGTCGAGCATGGCGTGGATCATCGGCGCAATCGATCGGTGGCGCAAGGCGCGCCGGACGCTCGCGTTCGGCTGTCGCGTTTTTTGACGAAGCGCTATGATAAAAAGACGCCCAAGGAGACGCCCGCCCATGGCATTGGAAGTCGCGCAGTTCATCTGCCTCAACGACAATTTCGGCCTGCTCATCCATGAGCCGCAGCTCGGCGCGACCGCGAGCGTCGACGCGCCCGACGGCGAAGCGATCGCCAATGAGGCCGAGCGGCGCGGCTGGCCGCTGACGCATCTGCTGCTCACCCATCATCATGCCGATCACGTGCAGGGAACGCAGACGCTCAAGGCGCGCTTTCCGCGCATGAAGGTCGTCGGCGCCGCCAAGGACGCGCATCGCCTGCCGCCGCTCGATCGTGCGGTTTCGCAGGGCGACATTGTCGACGTCGGCGCGGCGCGCGCGCAGGTTCTCGAAACGCCGGGCCATACGCTCGGACACATCGCCTATTATTTCAAAGACGATGAAATCGTCTTTGTCGGCGACACGCTGTTCGCGCTCGGCTGCGGCCGCGTTTTCGAGGGCACGATGGAAATGATGCATCTTACTCTGGAAACGCTCGCTCAGCTCCCCGGCGAAACGCTCGTTTACTGCGGTCATGAATATACGCAAGCCAACGCTAAATTCGCGCTCACCGTCGACCCCGACAATCCGGTGTTGCGCGAGCGGGCGCAAACCGTCGCCGATCTGCGCAAGGGCGGGAGATATACCTTGCCGACGACGCTTGCGCTTGAGAACGCCACAAATCCGTTTCTTCGGGTCGACAACCCAGGAGTGATGGCCGCGATGGGCATGCAGGACGCAGATCCTTCCGCCGTCTTTGCAGCCATGCGCGAACGCAAGAACACCTTCGCATGACAAGCGCGCTTTCGACGCAGGAGATCGTGCGGCTTCTTGATCTTACGCCCCATCCCGAGGGCGGTTTCTATCGCCAGACGTTTCGCGATTCCCGCACGATCGACGGAACGCGAGCGGCCTCGACCGCGATCTATTACCTGCTCCCAGAGGGGGAAACGTCCGCCTGGCACCGCGTCGTCGACGCCGCGGAGGTTTGGCACTTCTACGCCGGCGCGGCGCTTGAACTCGTGCTTTCCGAGGATGGCGTTACGCTCCTCCCTCATCGCCTTGGACCCGACATCGCAGCGGGAGAGCGTCCGCAGTGCATCGTCCCGGCGGGCGTTTGGCAATCGGCCAAAAGCCTCGGCGCCTGGACGTTGGTCGGCTGCACCGTGGCGCCGGCCTTCGAATTCGCGAAATTCGAACTCGCGCCGCGCATATTCGGAACGCCCGATTGGCCCGCGCCACGCACAACGCCGGCGCGAAAGACATAATCTCCGCCGCCGGGACGTGCGAAGCAGAGATGGCGCTCAGCTGAAGGATACCAATTACATGGATCAGATTCAGAAGGTTAGAGACAAGCGCGTGAGGTGAAGCTTGAAGATATTCCTTCCAAGTCTACGCTTCTGCTTTATCTGGATGAGGACGCCTATGCAGATATATGCTGTTAGTTAGACGCCGAGGGTTTGATCGGCCAGATTTGAACTTCGGTTTCTTTGTAAACTCATAATTTTGAAGGATGAATAAGATGGCAGATGCTGCTGTTAAGTTGCGTGAACCGCAGGCGGACCTCGCGATGGGCGCCGCCGCCAACCCAATCATCAAGCTGGGTTCCCAAGGTCCCGCAGTGGTGAAGGCGCAGACCGCGCTCATTCATCGCTATTATCTCAACGCGGGCGATGACGACGGAAAATTCGGTCCGGTCACCGACTTCGCCGTCCGGAGCTACCAGCACGATCGATCCGCGGGCATGTTCAACGCCTTTTCCTTTCCGCTGAAAATTGATGGCATCGTCGGGCCCGCCACCTGGAGCCGGCTCGCGCCGCCGACCGTCAAGAAGGGATCGAAAGGCTCCGCGGTCCGATTGCTTCAGGAAATCCTCAAGGGCTTTGCCGACCCCACATTCGATCCGGGCCCGATCGACGGCGATTTCGGCCCGCTGACCGACGCCGCCGTCCGGGCGTTCCAGACGAACTTCAGCGACTGGCAGGGAAATCCGCTGGCCGTCGACGGAGTCGTCGGGACGAAGACCTGGGAAGCCCTGTGGAGCTGAGATCGAGTTAAATCGCGATATCCAGCGAACTTAGGATTCAAAGGCCCTTTCGGGGCCTTTGATGTTTTGACGTCGCGCTTTCCACGGATCTCCACTGGCCCACCCCAAGCGGAGAATCCTGTCGCGTTCCGGGGCTTGTGATATCCCCTGAATGGTGTATCCGGGCGGAACGCAACGACGGGGAAACGGCCAAGATGTGCTGGAGTGGAGAGGCGTCAATGGTGTTGGCGGCGACGGGGATCGCCGGCGCGGCTTATTCGGCGCTCAAGAAAAACCCCGAACCGCTCGCCCTCTGGGTCTGCCTTCTCTATTTCGCCAGCATGGAGTCGCTTCAGGCGGTCGCCTATTCGGTCTTAAACCAATGCGACTCCCCGCTAAATCAATTGATGACCATGTTCGGTTATCTCCACATAACCTTCCAGCCTTTCTTCATTAACGCCGTCGCCCTCTATTTCATGCCCAAGGAGAGCGCCCGTATCATCGCGCCCTGGGCCTATTTCGGCTGCTTCGTCGCGGCCATCGCCATGCTGCTGCAGCTCTATCCCTTCGCCTGGGCGGGTCATTGCGCGGTTGGACGGCCGCTCTGCGGCGACGTGCTCTGCACGGTGCGCGGCGAATGGCACATCGCCTGGCTGCTGCCGACCAACGGCATGGGCAACTCCATGGCGGACAACCCCTATCTCGGCCGCGGCTACATCGAATATCCGCTGATGGCCTTCTATATTCCGTCGCTCTATGGCAGCTGGCGCTTCATCCTGTTCTCCTGGGTCGCCGGGCCGTTCCTGGCGAGCCTGACCACCGGCAACATCAATGAATGGCCGGCGGTCTGGTGCCTCTTCTCGATCGGCCTGGTGCTCGCCATCATCAAGACGCCGCTGCGCTATCACCTGCATGTCGGCGACCCCTGGTGGATGATGCTGATCAAATGGCGGAAGCGGCGGAAAGCCGCCGCCAAGGCCGCCGTCGCTTCAGCGCTGCCGGAGGAGCCTGCGGCTCTCCTCACTGAGGTCAAGGAGCCCGCGGAATAGTCAGTCTCTCGCGTTGACGACGCCGCCGACCAGATTTTCGGCGAGCAGCGACTCCGTGGTCACATGGGCGGGCAGGGGCGCGCAAATCGCGCCAGCCTCGATCGCGGCGAAATAGTCGCGGCGGGCGGCGACCGCCTCATCCCAACTGACGGCGCGAAACGACAGGCCATCGCCGGGACGCCGCTGCGCCAGCCGGCCGAGGTCGGCGCCGATGACCGTCGCGATTTTCGGATAGCCGCCGGTCGGCTGGCGGTCCGCCATCAGCGCCAGCGGCGCGCCGTCGCCTGGTATCTGGATCGCGCCCATGGCGACCCCGTCAGAGACGATGTCATGGCCGCGCGCATGGCGGATCGCCGGTCCTTCCAACCGATAGGCCATGCGATCGCTGCGCGCGCCGATGCGCCACCGCGCATTCAGAAAACGCTCGATCTCGTCGTGAGCGAAATAATCCGCCTGAGGCCCGAGAAGCAGGCGGATCGGCGCATCGTCCGGCGCGAGCCAAGGCGCGATCAACGCCAGCGGCTCCGGAGGCGGAGCGGCGGCGTCAGCGATTGGCGGCGCGTCGCCGGCGGCGAGCGGTTTCGATCCCAGTCCCGAGCGGGCGTGCGTCGCCCGCGAACCGAGGACGGGCGCGACATCGAGCCTGCCGCCGACGGCGACATAGCACCAGGCCCCCGAGGCGCCGGCGCGCAGCGTGAGCCGCGCGCCCGGGGCGAGGGCGACGAGGCAGGCCGAAGGCAGCCGCCTCCCGTCCAGCCGGACGTCGAATTCGCCCCCGGCGACCGCCACACGAAGGGGTGTGCCTTCCGCCAGAAAGGCCGCGCCGCCAAGCGACACTTCGATGGCGCTCTCGGCCCCCGCGGCCTTCGTCGCGGCGAGATAAGCGCCAAGGTCCATCGGTCCCGCCGGGGTCACGCCGTAGCGCGACAGTCCGAAGCGGCCCTCGTCCTGCATGGTGACGCCGGGTCCGGCGGCCTCGACAAGGAGCCGCGCGCTCATTGCAGCGGGTCCCGGCGCGCCACTATTTCGCCAGCTGCGGCGCGCGCGTCGAGCGCCAGGAACGTATCGGCGTCGATCGGCTCGAAACCCACCGCGTCGCCCGGCGCGGCGAGAAAAGGCGGGTCGCGCCGCGGCGCGAACATGCGCTCCGGCGTTCGTCCGATCACATACCAGCCGGTCGGCATGGGATTGGCCGCGATGAGCGCCAGCGCGCCGCCGATGAGAACCGCGCCCTGCGGCGTCGGTCCGCGCGGGCTGGCGCGGCGGGGAATCGCGAGTTCCTGCGGCAAGCCGCCGAGATAGCACCAGCCCGGCGCGAAACCATACATATAGGCGCGGTAATCGGCGCCGGCGTGCAACCGCGCCAGCGACGGCGCGGCGCGCCCGAGCAGCGCCGCCGCCTCGTCGATATCCTCCGCGAACGCGGGGTCATAGCAGCAGGGAATCGTCCAGCGCAGGGCGGGGCGCGACGGCTTCTCCTCAATGCCGCCGGGCGCGAGCAGACCTTCGACCGCCGCGACCAGCGCGCCGCGCGAAATTTCGAGCGGCTCATAGCGCAGCAGCAGCGCGCGATAGGTCGGCGTCGTCTCGCGCAAGCCCTGCGGCGGCGCGGCGCGCAGACGCGCGTCAAGCGTCAGCACACGCGCATTGATCGCGGGATCGACGCCCTCGCCAAACTCGACGGACAGCGCCGCCTCGCCGCAATCAATAAAGCGCGGCTTCACATATTCCATTCCGATCACGTTCCTGCGAAGGCGCGCAGCGCCCAGCCGTCGCTCTCGAGCGATCCGCGCAGGCGCCGCGCCATTTCAACCGCGAGCGGCGCGTCGCCGTGGACGCAGATCGAATCGATCGGCGTCGGCAAAAGCCTGCCGCTGACGGTTCTCAAACCGCCATTCGCGAGCATGTCGCGCGTTCGGGCGCAGGCGCGTTCAACGTCCTCGATGACCGCGCCGTCCTGCGATCTGGGCTGCAGGCGCCCGTCCTCCAGATAAGCGCGGTCGGCGAAGATTTCATGGATGACGCGCAAGCCCGCGCGCGCGCCGGCGCGCGTCTGCTCGGACAGGGCGATCGCGAGCAGCGTCAGCGACGGGTCGACGCCGCGAACCGCCCGAGCGATCGCGTCCGCGATGTCGGCCTCGCGCTCGGCGATATTGGCGAGCGCGCCATGGGCCTTCACATGCGTCACCCGATGTCCGCTCAAACTGGCGAGCGCCTGCGCCGCGCCGAGCTGATAGGCGACCGCGCGCTCGATTTCCCGCGCGCTCATCGGCAAACTGCGCCGCCCGAAGCCTGCGAGGTCCGGAAAGGCGACATGGGCGCCGACGGCCACTCCCTTTTCTTTGGCGTGCGCAAATGTCGTCGCCATGATGTCGGGGTCGCCGGCGTGGAAGCCGCACGCCACATTGGCGCTCGTGACAATGTCGAGCATGGCGGCGTCGTCGCCCATGCGCCACTGGCCGAAACCCTCGCCAAGGTCGGCGTTAAGATCGATGCTGCGAGGCGGTGGGGTCATGGGGAAGGCGATCGCCGATCGATGCGGATCGCGACATTGGCGCCATCGCGCCGCGCCGGCAATGTGCGGCGCGATGGCGCCTCTATGGCGCCGAGGCGGCGTCAAGGGGCAGAATGCCGCACAAATAGGATATGGCGGCGCTTGACAAAGAGTGTCCCCTTTGGTGAAGCTGAATCGCGGCGAAGCTGGAAAAAGAGCCACTGGCTGGCGCAATGTGGGAGGAAAAAAAATGCAGTATCTGATCCCGGGACTCATGATCGCTATCGTCGTCGGCGGCGCTATCGTCGCGATGAGGATGAAGTAAGTCAAAGAAATCACGACGTTTCGCGTCGGATAGGTCCGTTGGCGGGCAGCGGTCCCGCGTAAGCGCGGGCGCTATTGCGCCAGCGGACTGAGCTGTTGGGCTTCAGCTCTTGATCGCTCTTGGGCGTGCTGCAAGGTCGCGCATACCGATATTTCGCATCGCGCGCGCCGATTTTGAGAACGATCACTTTGCCCGTATGAGCGTTTCCGCCCAAATGCCGCCTGATCTCCCGGCAGCGACCTTCTCTTAAGTTTTCTCAGCGCCGCCAGACTATTCCGCTGCGATCTCTTGCGGCGGCTCGAAGGCGATTTCGATCAGCGTGCCTTCGTTGCGACTGCTCTTGACGGCGAAAGAGGCGTGATTTGCCTCGATCAGAGCCTTGGTTAGCGGCAGTCCCAGCCCAGTGCCGCTCGTCTTGCGCGACGGGTCCACCTGCCGAAACGGTTCGAGGGCGGTGGCGACATCTTCTTCAGACATGCCGATCCCGGTGTCCTTGACGCGAACGATGACGCAGCCGGCGTCGTTCAGCGCGCTCGATACGATGACCTGCCCGCCTGGCTCGTTGAATTTCACCGCGTTCGACAGAAGATTGAGAAGAATCTGCTTCAAGGAACGCCGATCGGCGCGTAGCGGCGGCAGGCCTGGCGCGAGCGCGAGCCGCAAGACGACGCGCGCCTGATAGGCCTGCGCCTGCATGATCGACGCGCATTCCTCGATGACCGCATTGGCGTCCACGCGCGCGAAAGAAAGCTCCATCTTGCCCGCTTCGATCTTGGAAAGATCCAGCAGATCGTTGACCAGCGACAGGACATGGGCGCCCGAGGCGTGCATGTCCTTCAAATATTCCTTATAGCGCGGAGAGCCGATCGGCCCGAGCCGCTCCTCCATCATCACTTCGGCGAAGCCGATGATGGCGTTGAGCGGGGTGCGAATCTCATGCGACACGCGCGTGAGAAAGTCGGATTTCGCCGCATTGGCGCTTTCGGCGGCGAGCCGCGCCGCCTCAACCGCGCGATCGTTCGAAGCGGCGTCCTCGCGCGCCTCGACGGAAACCAGGATGAACGGTTTTCCCTCGACGGGAAGCGGGCGCAGCGCGAGGTCGACCGGAGCGCCGCCGCCCGGGGGAGCGCATGATAATGGCTGTCGCGCGTTTTCGTCAGACAGGACGAGCGACAGGCGCTGAGCCAAATTTTGCGCGTCGGCGGGGCTGAGTAAGGAGGCCAGACCGCGGTTCCGGCAGTCGCGCGCATCGGTCCCGAAACAGGCGGCGAAACGCGCATTGGCCCTCGCCATCGTCCCGTCGGCGGTTACGATCGCAAGCGGCGTCTGCGACACATCGAAGGCCGCGCCAAGCGGCGCGCTTTCCGATCTCGCCCGTGCGAGCTTTTCTTCGAGCGCCCGCGCGAGCGCCAAAGCGCTTTGCTCGGGACCCGGCATCGGTTGTTCGCGATGGCGTTGCAGCGCAGTCGGCGGTTGCGCCTCCGGCCCCTCGAGCATCGATTCCGAGGCGGCGGTCGCGTCCGATGCGACGGCGGCGCCTTCCTTGAGCGCCCGCGCGATTTCGTCGAACGCCAGACGCTCGCTCGAACTGAGCGTCTCCAGAGAATCCGAAGCGGCGCGCGCGCGCAACGTCACGACATTGTCGGCTAGCGGATTAACGGCGCGCGCTTCAGCGTAAGCCGCTTCGGGTGGCGGCTCGGCGGCGCGCGCGCGATCGATATGCAGCACGCCATAGCCCTGGTAGCCCAGAAACCGCTTGGCCGAATCGGTCAGTTGCAGGGCGCCGAGCGTCGTCGGCGTGCGCCCGCTGTCGCCCTCCAGCGGCCATTCGACCTCGACCCCGCTCCATGCCCGACGCGAGGCCACGGCGCGCGCAAACGCCGGGTCGAGCCGGAGCGCCCGCGACGCCTCCTCCACAGAGCGGCCGAGGATGTCGGCGGCGGCGTCGCCGACGACGTCGGCCAGGACGTGGGTCACGTCGGTGAAGCGCCCCTGCGCGTCGGTCTTCCACAGAAAGCGCGGCGAATGAGCGCCATGTCGCGCCGCGAGGCTGCGACGAAGAGTCGCCGTCTCGTCGCTGACTTCCGCGCCGGGCGACGCGTTGGCGCGGCGCGGATTTCCCGAAGCCGAATCGGCGCGAAGGTCAAGCGCCGCGACCACGAAAGAGACGCCGCCATCCGCCCCGAGGTTGCGGCAGAGAACGGTGATTGTCTGCGCCGCGCGGGAGAAGCGAAAGCGCAGTCGTTCAAGGCGCAGGCCTTGGTCGCTAGAGAGTTCGCCGACGAGTTCGGCCAGTCGGCGCGCGCCTGGTTCGTCGTCGCGAAACAGGCGCTCGCTAAGCGCCGCTGCGTCTTCGTCAAACACGGCGCGGGCCGAATCATTCAAAAAATCAATGCGCAACGGAGAGCCGCTGGCGACCACGATCGGCGCGCCGGAGGCGTCCAGAGCCGAAAAAACAGGATCAGCGGCGACGCTAGCGGCCGCCCGCGCGCGGTGTTTCAGCTCCTCCTGCGAACCGCCCATTTGCCCTACCGCCGTCGACCGACGGGCTCGCTCGCCGCGCGCCTGGAAGCCGTCTCCTGGCTCGACGCTAACGAAATGAAGCCAAGTTAATGGCGGTCGACTGCAAGGTCCATGATCGCTATCAGTCTTCCATATATTTCTGCTATTCGAAAATTTCCGGCGCTCTGCCGCTGCGTCGCACAAAATGTTGCATTACAGCATAAAATCGGGCAGGATGATCGGACTCGCCGGATCGCCGTGGAGCCGGCCGGTATGTCGGCGATAAGCTAGTTTAGCGCGGCGATTGCTTTATTTTCACTGCACGGAGGTGCGCCATGGTCGAATCGATCTATCAAATTCCCACCGAGGTCCGCGATTTCGCGGAAAAGAGCGTCGAGCAGGCGCGAAAGGCTTTTGAGGGGTTTGCCGGCGCCGCGCAGAAGGCGATCGACACTTCGGGCGACATGCCGTTCGGCCTGCCGGCCGCCAAGGATGTGAGCGTGAAGGCTCTGTCTTTCGCCGAAGCAAACGTCCACGCCGCCTTCGATCTTGCCCAGAAGCTCGTCCACGCCAAGGACCCGCAGGAGGTTTTCAAGCTTCAGTCGGAATTCGTGCAGTCGCAGCTCAAGGCGATCCAGGAGCAGACCAAGGAGCTTGGCGCGACCTTTCAGCGCCCGACCATGAAATCCTAATGGGGAGAAGTTGAATGGCCAATCCGCACAACACTCCTCCCAAACCTAAAAATGCCGAACCCAAACGTGTGGCTCCGAGCGCGCCGGAACCCGACGCTGCTCCGACCGTCATCGAATCCGTCAGCGCTGAGCCGGCGCCTGTCGTCGTTGAAGCGCTGACGCCGACGGTCGAGAAGCCGCCGACGACGGCGCTTGCGATCGCCGTGGAGATAAAGTCGGCGGGAGCCGAGTCGCTCGACCCAGCGCTCTGGTCGCAGAAGTCCATCGACCTCTGGGCCGAGAACGCCACTGCGGTCCTCGACTTCGCCGAGAGGCTCGCCAACGCCAAATCGATCGACGAGATGACCAATCTTCAGTCGCGTTTCGTCAGCGAAAGGTTCGACACGCTGCTGCGCCATTCGAACGAATTGTTCACGCTCGCGCAACGACTGTTCGGTCTCTCCGTCGCGCCGCTCTATGGCCCGCGCGCCGCGTAAGCGTCAGTCGCTTCGCGTGATCAACGGCGTCGCGGCGAGAACCGCGGCGCGCGTTCCTTTACAGGGTTGTGACGATCATGGCGCGCAGCGCGGGCGTCACCTGCGGCATGACGCCAGTCCAGTCGCGAAACGCCGGGCGCGCCTGATGCAGCAGCATCCCGAGCCCGTCAACGGGCGTTGCGCCATGTTGGCGCGCGGCTGCCAGTAGCGGCGTCTCCAGAGGCGCGTAGACGATATCGGCGACGACCGCCAATTTGGGCAGTTCGGCGAGCGAGAGATCGAGCGGCGGCTGGCCGACCATTCCCTGGCTCGTCGCATTGACGACAAGTCCCGCGCCGGCGAGCCCGGCCTCGCGTTCTTCCCAAGCCAAGGCCGACACACGCGGCCCGAAATCCGCGGCGAGCGTTTCGGCGCGCGCCAAGCTGCGGTTGAAGAGACGAATCTCGCTCGCGCCCGCTGCGAGCAACCCGTCGACGATCGCGCGGGCGCCGCCGCCGGTGCCGATGATGACGCAAGGCGCGCTTTCGGCCCGCCAGAAAGGCGCGGCCTCGCGCAGCGAGGCGACGAAGCCGTAGCCGTCATAGTTGCGGCCGGTGAGTTCGCCGTTCTTTTCGACGACGACGCAATTGACGGCGCCGATCCGCGCCGCCGACTCGTCCACGCGATCAAGAAACCGGATCGCCGTCTCCTTATGCGGAATGGTGAGATTGCAGCCGGCGAAACCGAGCGCCGGCATGGCGCGCAGCGCCGCCTCAAGCCGGCCCGGCTCAACCGGCAAGGGCGCATAGCAGCCTTCGACGCCGTACTGCGCGAACCAGTGATTATGGATTTTCGGCGAACGCGAATGGGCGATCGGCCAGCCCATGACTCCGGCGAGAATAAAGCGAGGGCTGTTGGTCACGTCTTGGTCTCCGGGTCAGGCGTCGGGCGCGACGGAAAAGCCGGCGCCGCAAAACTCGACGAGCGCGGCTTCGTCCGCCTGTTCTTCGCGCAGCCTGTCGACCCGCGCGAGCCTTGGACCCCGTCGCGCCGCGTCGACAAGCGCGTCGAGCGCCGGACGCGGACCGGCGGCGACCGCCTCGACGGCGCCGTCGCGCCGGTTGCGCGTCCAGCCCGTGAGGTCGAGCGCCAGCGCCTCGCGAATAAGAAAGGCGCGATAGCCGACGCCCTGTACGCGGCCCTCGATGATGAGGCGGACGATCTCGAAATCGCTCATGATCGAACCGCGATATTGTCGATCAGCCGCGTCGCCCCGAGCTTCGCCGCCGCGAGCAGGCGAATTGGCCCCTCGTCCAGTGAAACGACCGGCGCCAGAGTCTCGGCGCAGCGCGCTTCGAGATAGTCGACGTCAAAGCCGGCGCCGGCAAGCCTCGCCCGCGCGTCGCGCGTCGCGGCGCCAATGTCGCCGCCCTCGACGATGCGTCGCGCGGCGTCTGTCAGCGCGCCATGAAGTTCGCTTGCGCGCGCGCGCTCCTCGCGCGCGAGATATATGTTGCGCGAGGACATGGCGAGACCGTCGGGCTCGCGCAGGGTCGGCGCGCCGAGAATTTCGGTCGCGATGTCGAGATCGCGCGCGAGGCGCTTGATCACCAGCAACTGCTGATAGTCCTTTTCGCCGAAAACCGCGACATCGGCCTGGGCCTGATTGAGCAGTTTGGTCACCACCGTCGCCACGCCGCTAAAATGCGTCGGCCGAAACCGATCTTCGAGGTCGGCGCAGGCGGGCCCCTCCATGACGACCTTGGTCGAAAAGCCCGGCGGGTAGATTTCTTCGACCGGCGGCGCGAAAACGAGATCGGCGCCGATGCGCGCAAGCTTCTCGACATCGGCGGCGAGCGTGCGCGGATAGCGGGCGAAATCCTCATTGGGTCCAAACTGCGCCGGATTGACGAAAATCGTCACGACGACGCGGTCAGCGGCGCGCCGCGCCGCCTCGACAAGCGACAGATGGCCGGCGTGGAGCGCGCCCATCGTCGGCACGAGCCCGACGCGCGCGCCGGCGGCGCGGCGCGCGCGAACATAGCGGCGAAGCTCGTCGATCGCGCCGACGACGGGGAGTTCCGCGGTCATGGACGGCGCCCTGTCTGGCGATTGGAGGATAGGCCTGAAAGATAGTCGATATAGGCGTCGGGCAGCGCATGCGCGCGCGCCGCCGCGATGATTCCCTCGATATAGCCGAAGGGCGCGACGCCGAAATCCGGGCGGGCGCCGACATAGGTCAGCGCCCGTGCAGAGCCGACAGGTTCGCGTAGAATGGGGAGGTATCGCTTGACGTAGAGTCCGTGGGCGACGTTCTCATAGCGATCGAGCGCCGCGACGTCGCCGACCGCGACGTCCCACATGACGCCATGGACGCACATGCGTCGGTCCGGCGCGACGCTGACAAAGCCCGACGCCATGAGAATCATCCGATAGCCCGCGAGCCGCCCCGTCCCCGCGAGTTGCGAGCGCGGACAGCGCGCCGCCATGGCGGCGGCGTCCATATTGGAGCCATAGGCGAAATAGAGCGGCACGCGCAAATCCCGATCGCGAAGAAGGCGACGCGTGCTATATCACGTCCGCTGCGGAAGGGTGGCCGAGTGGTTTAAGGCACCGGTCTTGAAAACCGGCGTGGGGGCGACTCCACCGTGGGTTCGAATCCCACCCCTTCCGCCATCTTATCTAATTAAAATATTGTTTTCATGTGTGTTATTATCGACACTTATTTATGGGTCCCATTTTAGTTATTTGCGAACGGGAAGGCTCTCTCGTGTTGGCAAATCATCCGACGCGTCACCGGGCTGGCGGCTTCACCTCCAAGGCGCAGCGGATGGGCTTGCCTGTCTGCGTTGCCGCCTCGCGGCATTTTGCGAGCGTCTCGCGATTTTCGCGAAGAAGAGATGGCGGCGCTGTTCGTCTATCGTGGCGACGGCGACGGCGAGCTTTTCCAAATTCTCCGTCGCCCCGTTGAGCGTCTCGCGCGCTCGCGCGTTGGTAGCCCGGTCTTCGGCGCGCGCCCTTTCGCCGGCCGCCGCGATGCGCGCGGCCATTTCTTGGGGCGTAATCTGCAGCGCCGGGCCTTTGCCGCATCGCCTTCACCATCGCGCCATTGGCGTTGAGATTATGCGCGCCCTCGCCAGAAAAAATCTCGCGAGGGATCGCGCCGCCCCGCCGACGCGCTCGACGCCGATCTGCTCGCCGGCGCGCTCATCGACGCGGCGACTATGAAAGACGCCGCGACAAGGGAGGACTGGCGAAAACAGGGCGCCGCCTTCTTTCTCGGTGGCGGCGAAGCTTTCGACTCGACGTGAAAGCTATGGCTGCTCCCGATGCCGCGGCAGGCGCCGAGGGCGACGAATTCGCCGCGGCTTGACAATCAACGCGAGAATCTCGCGTTCGGATCGACGCGCCATAATCCGGCGTCGGTCAATCAAGCGGCTCGGACGGCGCATATGTTCGTTCATCCGGGATGATCGGAAAAGCGGGCATTTCGAGCTGCAATGTTTCATGCGCGATCTGGGCGCACTTTCTCCCGTTCTGGCTCATGACGATCGCTGAATCTGCGATGGCGTCCATGCCATCGCGACAAAAAACATCGGCCAAATAAAACCAGAGACGCAAATCGCCGCTTACGATCGCGCGTTCGTGCGCAAGGAGGAATGCAGATTGTTCAGAATGGCGTGCGTCTCCGATGTCGCGGCAGGAAAACATAATTTGAACGTCGCGCCGCCGCCGGGCGTTTCCTCGACCCAGATGCGGCCGTCTTGCCTGTCCATGAGCTCCTTTGAAATGGCGAGCCCTAATCCCGTGCCGGGCGTCGCCTCGTTCTTGCGCCAAAATGGTTCAAAAATTAAGTCGCGATCCTCGACCGCCACGCCTTCGCCGTGATCGACAACTTCGACCGTGCCATCCGAAAGCGCCCGAACGAGAACTGTTCCCCCCTCCGGCTCCGCGCGAACGGCGTTGTCTATGAGATTGGCGACCACGCATTCGATTGCGTTTCGGTTACCGCGCACGATTACCTCCGTGGTCGACGCCTGAAACTCGATTCTTCGCCCAGATTTGAAAGCGAGCGGTGCCAGATCCGCAATGATCGCACAGGTCGCTTTAACGATGTCAACCTTTTCATCGATGCTCGACTGCCGCTCATTCAGTCTCGCCGTAATGAGCATCTGGTCGACAATTATTTGCATGCGCTTTACGTCTTGCTTAAGGCGGGTCTTATAAGTGCGCCCCTCCGGATCCTCGATGTGTGCGTGGAAGATGGCCAACGGCGTGCGTAATTGATGAGCGGCGTTCGCGGTATAGCGGCGCATTCTCGTAACGCTCGCGTCGAGCCTCGAGAGCGCATTGTTTACAGAGTCGATTAGCGGCTTGACTTCGGAAGGAACGCCGTCCGCGGGCACGCCTTGTCCCATCGTATCCATGTCGATTCGGTCCGCCGCCGTTGCTGCGCGGCGGAGAGGCGCAAGCCCTGTATGCACGACGAGCCACACGACAAGGCCGGAGACCGTGAACATGGCGAAGAGATTCCATCCTAGCGATCGAAGACTATTGATGAACGCGAATAAAGGATCGCTCCAATTGAAAGCGTAACCGCTAACCGCAACAAAAAGCGGACCAAAGCGCGTGTTCCATCGCCAGAGCGATCCAGGATTCTTTTGAGCGGAACCGCTGGACAGGTAGAAATCCATTCCACGTGGTTCGACGCTTGTTATGCTCTGTAGCGCAGTCGACAGTTCCAGCGACGACCCGCGAATAGGCTCCTGCCCTAAGGATTCGAAAGCCGCATATCGCAGCGCGGGCCTACGCTCTCGTTCGAGTCGAAGTTCGCTGTTGGGCTCAAGATAGAGCGAACCGTCGGGCGCCTTCGCAATTGACCGAACTACATAGTCTCGAATTCGGTAATAGGAGAAGTAATCGTCGAATGAATATCCGAGCGCGCCCGTCAAACCGGCGCTCGACAGAACCGAGTGAAAAGACCATAGCGCGACGATGACGAAAAATTGCGCGATCAGCAGTTTGGCGAGCAGACGCGCAGTCAATGAAGGAACGCGCTTCATGCATCCTGCTCTGAAATAAAATAACCGATGCCTCGAACCATCTCAATCTCCACACCTGCGCCAAGTTCCTCAAGACGCGTACGGAGACGCGAGACTACGTTGGCAAGAGCGTTCGGCTGAACATCGTCATCCATGCCCCATATCTCGGAAAACAGCGTCTCTCGCTCAACAATGCGTCCACCACGTCTCACGAGGGCCTCCAACAGCGCGAGTTCTCGCTGACGAAAAGCCACCGGATTGCCGGCGACGAAAGCGGTCCTTGAACCGACGTCAAAGGTCAGCGCGCCTATTCTTATCGGCGGCAGCGTGCCTCCACCTGGTCGACGCAGGCTTGCGCGAACGCGCGCCATCAACTCATCGAGATCGAATGGCTTCGTCAGATAGTCATCGCCCCCCGCATCAAGGCCGCCTATCCGATCATCCACCGCGTCGAGCGCGCTGAGAATCAATATGCGGCTTTCCGGTTGCTGACGCCGAAGCAGCGGTATGATCGTCAGCCCATCGCCGTCGGGAAGCTTCCGATCGAGTAACGCCAAGGCATACTGAAAGGATTGAATAGCCAGAAGCGCGTCGCGAATGGTTCCAACTCGATCCACCGAAAAGCCTGAGCGTTTCAGATGCCGTCGAACGTGGCGAGCTTGGTCCTCATGATCTTCCACCAAAAGTATTCGCATGGGCGCCGCTCCCGTGCCTAAGCGGCGTTCGTTCGCACGCCGCAGCGAAAGACTATTGCCGCGCCGGATAGAATTGCAAGAGGAGCTTATTGGCAGGTGTGTTGCAGAAAAGCCACAACGGGCGCGAATTTCACTTGGCTTTCGCCGTGGTACATTCCTGGGAGTTTCGCCTGCATATTAGCGCTTCGCAGGATCTTGAATTGAAGCAACGAAAGCTTCTTCCGTTCTACGGCCTGCATCGGATAGATCGACAAGCCACGGACCGGCGGCGATGAAATATTCCAAGCAAAGGAGGAGCCGCCTGGCGCGCGCGATTGTCGCGAACGCCGTAGTTTGCCTCTTCGCTTTCCTTGTCTTTGCCGGGCAGATGACCGGGCGACCCGATTACCGCCACCAAGTCGACTCAGGGATTATATCGCTTTTCGACGGGTTAAGTTGCGATCCGCATAGCGACGACGCGGGTACCGACGACAGCCACAAACATCTCTCAAAATGCTGCGTCTTATGCGCGTCATGCAGAACGGCGGATACATCGCCTCAATTTGTTGAGGCGATGTATCAGCAAGCCGGCATTTGCGCGGCGCCACCGCTTTCCAATGTCGATTACGACTTGCCGCCTTCTCACAAGGACGGCCCATCCGCGTGGATCAGTTCACGCTCGCCGCGCGGCCCGCCGACTCTCTCCTGATCGAGCGCACTGCGGCCTCGGGCCGCTGACTTCTTCATTACCGTTCAGATGGCCCAAGACGTGGCCGCATCAGGAGGCTTCTCATGCTTCGTCCGACTTTCCTGCGTGGCGCGTTCGCTGGCGCTTCGAGCTTTGTTCTGATTTCGACAGCGATGGCCCAGCAGACGCTGCCGACGATCGATGTTGGCGCAACCAGACGACCGGTCGCTTCGTCCCGCAGCGCGCCGGCGCCGGGCCTCACAGCTGGTGGGGCGCCCGGTCCGGTGACGAGCGGGTCGTCCGAGACGTCGATTCCCAGGTCGCTTCAACTGGGCGGTCGCTTGACCGGATACAGCGTCGCCGGACCAGTCGCATCGACGAAGACGAATATCCCCATCATGGAGACGCCTTACGCCGTGCAGACCGTGACGCGTGAAACGATGGACGATCGCCAGGATATCAGCGTCAAGGACGCGCTGCTCGAAAACGTCAGCAGCGTCGCTATAGGTGTACAATTCTATGACCAGTTCATTATTCGCGGGTTTAGTTCGTCTGGAACCCGCATTCGCCGGATGAACTCTGATTTTGCTGTACAATTTCGGCATTTATGGCATCATTTTCAGAAGGTTAGGCTCGTTTGAGCGAGGCGGCGATGACGAACCCGGC
>Ga0194126_10000200_pt1 | contig 96064 bp, 98 predicted proteins | sample TA2KigC150mmetaG_FD_148641 | JGI IMG/M metagenome (GOLD analysis project Ga0194126, IMG submission 148641) | Freshwater microbial communities from Lake Tanganyika, Tanzania - TA2015035 Kigoma Deep Cast 150m | ecosystem: Environmental > Aquatic > Freshwater > Lake | place: Tanzania: Lake...
AACCTTTAATGAATTCAAGAAGGCAATTAATTCTCTTTTGGAATTCTCATCTACACATGCTTTATCAAAGAACGAAAAACTTTCTCAGAAATATTTTAAAATTAAATCCGCTCGGCTTAAGAAAAAACTCGCCGCTTAATTTTTTTTAACAAAGTAATGTTATACAATACACAGATGATTTGCGAAGGAAATTTGGCAAATTTTGAAAAGAGTTGAAAACGCAGGTTCAACAAAATGTGTGTTCTTCACTTCAGTATAATGATTATATAATTATCCATAACACAAAGAGTTATGATTGCATCTCAACCGGCTCATTCTACGGCAATATGAATTGGCATTATGGTTGCGCTACAGAACAATAGTTTTTGTAACAATTTAGTTTTTTGAAAAAAATCCGCCTATAATGGATATGATTTGTAGTGGCAAGGCACGCCTTGCCACTACAGGAAAAAATATTTTCTTCCGTTATATAACAGTCGCCATATAAATATCTTTTTCAAAAAACTAAATTCTCATTAGTTTTTGATAATTACATTACCTTATGTGTGATTAAAGTAAATTTTTTAAAAGAATTTTTAAAGTTTTTTCTCGCTTTGCCGAAATATTATTCGGGCAAGGTGTATTTCATAGTTTTTTTTGTTCATAATAATATTTTATGAGCACCCGCATTAATACCAACATTACCGCATTAAATGCACTGCGCTCTCAGGAAAGTGTTCGCAACTCTTTAAGCGTTTCAGAGTTGAGGCTTGCAACGGGAAAACGGATCAATCAGGCAGCAGACGACGCCGCGGGCTTATCCATTGCAAAGAAGCTGAATGTCCGTTCGAAGAGTTTGAGTCAGTCAATAAGCAACATCGGCAATGCAAAAAACCTGATGTCGGTTGCAGAAGGTCACCTCAATAACATCCTTGATATCGTCACCAGAATAAAACAGAAGGCCACCCAAGGGGCCGATGATTCACTGGGAACAGCGGAACGAAACGCCATTAATGCCGAAATCAAGAAACTCACTGAACAAATTGATGCTGAAGTAAATTCTGCGGAATGGAACGGGCAGAATTTGTTGAACGGCACTAAAACTGCGGGCGACAGTTCTTCCGCCCTTAACCTTCAGATCGTGGCGGAGAGCAGTTCTGACAATATCATGAAATTTGATATGTTCAATTCGAATAATGTGAGTTTTGCAACGGGAAATACAGGATTCTCGGTATCGAGTTTAGGGTTAGGGAGTGGATTGGACTTATCAAAAACATTTATTGAGGCAGGATTTGAAAATACAATTCTTGATGGGATGGCAGTCCTCGATGAGATAATACCCTCTCGCCGTAATCCGTATAACGCTAACCGTACCGCTAATCAGTACAAAGTTGGATGGACGAAATAAACAATCAAACAGGTCTTCATGGCGTGAGCATTAGTTATGACAGTACTTCTGATAAATTTACACTAACGTACACAAAAGCTTTTCTCGTTTGGGATGAAGAAGGAGGATGGGGAAATGTTTGGTCGGATGGAATAAAGATATCTACAAATATAATCTATACAGGTTCCGGCACTATAACGAGTTCCTCTCCGGTTTCAAGTGGTGGTGGTCCCAGTGTATCAACAACTACTCAGGCGCCCTGAGTTATATCGGTTCTGCCGTAAACCGCCTTACCTATCAGGAAAACAGCCTGACCGTTGCGATGGTAAATACGGAGGCCGCACGCAGCCGTATTGAAGACGCCGATATGGCATATGAACAATTAGAGGCCACAAAGTTGCAGATATTACAGCAAATCTCCACTGCAATGCTTGCGCAGGCAAACATCTCGCCACAATCCATACTTTCTTTAATGCAAAGGTAGTCCTTTTACCGGTTCAACCCTAACATCTGCTGAATCCCGCCAGAACATTATGATGGTTGCCAGGCCAATTATAAACAAACAAATCTGGTTCTCGGAATATCAAATAAGCTTTACTCAGAAACACAACCCTTCGACTCCGCTCAGGGGGTGACAGTTTCGTCATCGTTAACCCCTTCCCTGCAAATTTTATTGCAAAGCAATCCTTCTCTTTTATAATGTCATACAATATTATACGTTTTTATCTTTTGAAGAAAAAATTAACCATGTATCCTTTAAAAAAGATTATGTCCTTGGCAAATCTTTGTCCTTGGTAACAACTAAGGAAAAGGTATGATCCTAACGTAAAATTAACTATGAAAAAATCACTCCAAACAGGTATTTTTTTTGGATTAACATCAGGCACAATTACCACATTAGGGCTTATGGTCGGCCTGCATTCCGGCACACATTCAAAAATGGTTGTCCTTGGCGGCATACTTACCATAGCCATAGCGGATTCTTTCTCTGACGCGCTTGGAATACACATTTCGGAAGAATCGGAAAATGAGCACACCACATTACAAATTTGGGTTGCAACGTTTACTACTTTTTTTACAAAAATGTTATTTGCGCTGACTTTTATACTACCCGTTCTCTTGTTTGACCTTTCTATAGCCATTGTTATCAGCCTGGGATGGGGGTTCATGACCGTGACATTGCTCAGTTATATTATTGCCAAATCGCAAAACAATAACCCCCTGAAAGTGATTTTTGAACACTTGCTCATTGTCGCCGTTGTCGTGTCACTCACTCATTATGCAGGAGACCTGATTTCCCGATGGATCAAATGAATGGCTTTTTAAAAAAATTTATCCTGCACGAAGACAAAACCCCTTGTTCCCTCTCTCAGAAAATGGCATTACCAGCTACTTTTCTTTCCAATATCTACAGAAACGTTACTAATTAATTCCTTTGATATACTGCGGTTCTCCCCTTTTTTCGTAGTAATAAATATGGCGCTTGCGTTAACATGCCATATGTGCTAGACTTTTTTTATCTTCGGTTCCTTTCTTGCGAATTGATCCTGGAAGACATCTTAATACCCCCTTACAAAAGGAGCTTTATCCTTCCTAATTCTTCAAGAAAGCCCTTGCTATGATTTCCTCCATACTGTCGGGAACTTTACCCGGGAGGTGATACTTTTGGCAAAACACTTGAAGAGAACAGGATTGATTTCCCTGTATAAAGGGTAAATGGTCAAGAAAAACAATTATTGGAAATCAATCCATAACCTTAATAGAGGAATTTACACCATGAAAAAAATGTTATTAACAGCGGCATTGTGTTTATTTACATGCAGTTTTGCCAAAGTACTGACCGCCGGTGACATTTACGGATATGTCTACGATACAGATAAAAGAGCCCTTCCGGATGTTAAAATATCTACACACGATGCTACAAAAAAGTATGCGGTAAAATCTTCCGGCAGCGGCCATTATTCACTTTCACTAGTAGTTGGCACGTATACACTCTGCTATGAAAAGAAAGGCTACCAAACCCAAACAAATGATATAATTTTAAAAATGAATGAAACGATGTACATAGAACTGGTAATAATGGATATAAAACAGGATCAGGAAGAACTGTTAATGCCGGAAAATTAAATTTTCCTGCCGTCGTTATCCATTTGCAAAATTATTGCCCTGTCTTTTCATCCCCCCCTGGTATTTTTTACCGGAGAGCACACGCCATATACCCAAAGTAAAATATTTCCACAAATAACGGAAAAATATGTTATCATGTTAAGAAAATTCGTAAAAGTAATAATAATTTTTTTTGGTCAGAGAGAATATTGTTCGTGAAACAGGCAAAGGATGATTCCATTGTAGTCGTTCTTTCAGCTATTTGTGGAAATTTACTTCTTACCATCGCCAAATTGTTCGGATGGCTCATAAGCGGAAGCCCGTCAATGCTGGCGGAGGCTATTCACTCATTTGCCGATACGGCAAATCAGGGATTGCTCTATATCGGCATCCAACATAGCCGCGGTGGTCCAAGCCGTGAATTTCCCTGGGGGCAAAGCGCTTCCCGGTATCTGTGGAATCTGATTTCAGCAGTAGGAATATTCTTTATCGGGTTTGGGGTGACGACGTATCACGGCGTCGGTTCGCTTTTCAAATTCCACGAAACGCTTCTTCCCAAATTATATTGGCTGCCTATTACCATCCTTACTCTGTCTTTTTTTGTCGAAGGCTATGTGCTCCTTATTGCGTATAAAAAGATAAAAAAGAAACAAGGCAGGCGCTCGTTGAAAAATATTATTTTATCCGGCGATGATCCCACCATTGTGGCGGTGTTGCTTGAAGATTCCATTGCCGTACTTGGCGTTATCACCGCTCTTGCAGGATTGTGGCTTTCGCATCTCTATCAAAGTCCTGTCCCTGATGCTATTGCTTCCATCGTTATCGGCATATTGCTGGGAATCATGGCAGTGCTGCTTGCCTTCGTGAATGGCCGTTTGCTCATCGGGATGGCAGTAAGTGAAACAAAGGAAAATGATATCCGGCATTATATCGAGGTGTACCCGTCTGTGGAAAAAGTAATCAGTCTCAAAACGCAAATCCTCGGCCCAAACCAGGTAAAACTTACCGCAGAGATAGAATTTCACGGAGGAATCATGTTTGACAGAAAACAAGTAGAGTCCGACGCCGATCTCATCCGGCAGGGAGAAGAACCTTTGCCTATACTTGTTGACACCATAGAAAGAACGGTAAGGGTGGTTGGCAATGAAATCAATAGATTGGAAAGGGCAATCCGGGAACAATTTCCTGAAATAACCTCCATCTCACTTGAGGTATATTAAGAATCTGCGGGAGCATTCCCGGTTGCAACCGCAGGGAATTGGATTAAGATCTGCATTATTTTAACCGGACTAATCTGTTGCGGAGCGTTGTTCTTGGAATGCCGAGTATTTCCGCCATCTTCACCTGATTGCCATTTGTTTTCTGATGCGCCCATTCGATAAGTCTTTTTTCAACATCTGTGAGGACTTCGTGCAGTTGAATTGTCTGAGTGTTAGATAAATCCATAGAAATGAGTTTTTTGTGGATTTCAACCCTTTTGAGATAATCGGGAAGTATTTCAAGGGTGATGCCCTGAGATTGTGAAAACGCAACGGCATGTTCAATTACATTTTCAAATTCTCTCACGTTTCCCGGCCAGTTATATTCCATTAAGACATTTAGGGCGTCCGGAGAAACCTCAGGCAGGGCGTCTTCGTGTCTGGATACAAATTTCTTAAGAAAATGGCTGATTAAGAGCGGGATATCGTCTTTCCTTTCACGAAGGGGGGGAATAGTAATCGGCACTACATTGAGCCGGTAGAACAAATCTTCCCTGAACTCGCCTTTTTTTACCAGTTGCAGGAGATCTTTTTTGGTGGCGCAGATGATTCTTACGTTGATGGAGAGGGTTTTTTCTCCTCCAACCCTTTCAAATGTCCTTTCCTGGATTACGCGCAGCAATTTTACCTGCATATCCAGAGGAATGTCGTCCACATCATCGAGAAAGATAGAGCCGCCGTTTGCGAGTTCAAATCTTCCGCGTCGTGTCTTTACCGCGCCGGTAAAGGCGCCTTTTTCGTGTCCGAAAAGTTCGCTTTCCAGTATTTCCCGGTTTAAAGCGGCGCAGCTTACCCGAATAAAGGGCCCCATTTTTCTGTTGCTATGATAATGTATGGCTCCCGCGATTTTTTCCTTTCCGGTGCCGCTTTCTCCCTGTATGAGAACAGTGGCATCTCTGTCGGATATTTCTTTTACCGTTTCAATAAGTTTTTTCATAGCGGAACTGTTCCCGACGATATTGTGAAACTCAAATTCGGATTGTATTTCTTTCCTCAGGCGGTTTACTTCCGCAGTGGTGTTTTTGTGCTGGAGCGCTCTTTGTAATTTAATAATTAATTCGTCGGTGGAAAAGGGTTTTGCGATGTAGTCATATGCGCCTTCTTTTGTGGCCGCAACCGCGCTTTCAAGGGTTCCGTACGCGGTCATGATTACGACAATAATATCCTGATTGTAATTTTTGATTTCTTTCAAAAGTTCCATGCCGCTCATGTTTGGCAATCTTAAATCCGTCACCACTACATCGAACTCTTCCGCCTTTATCAGATGTAATCCGTCATGAGCGTTGTCAACCGAACTTACATCATACCCCTCTTTTTTTAACTGACTTTCCAATGAAATACGCATTAGTTTTTCATCATCGACAATTAAAATCTTGTTACTCATGTAAAACTCCTAACCCGAATAAATCTTTTAGTGTTGAATTGTTGCCTTACTTACGGGCAAACATATATAAAATATTGATCCTTTCCCTAATTTGCTATGAACAACAATGTTTCCGTCATGATCTTCCACTATTCTCTTGCTTATGGCAAGTCCTAAACCGCTGCCCATTTCTTTTGTGGTAAAAAACGGGTTGAATATTTTGTTTAAAATGTCGTCGTTAATGCCTGGGCCGGTATCGGCAATTTTTATGTGTATACTTGATTTCTGGTGGTTGCAGTGGCTGGTTGCAATGATAAGTTTTCCGCCATTACTCATGCAGTCGAGAGCGTTTACAAGGATATTAATGATAACCTGTGAAATTTGATCGGCATCCGCATAAATTTCAGGCAAACCTGAAAACAGGTGTTTTTCCAGTGTTATATGCTGTTCTTTGATTCTATGATCCAAAAATCGCAGGGAATTTCTTACCACCGAGTTTGCACAATGGTTGGCCATGTGTGTTGAATAAGGGCGGGAGAACGTCATTAGCTGTTTTACAATAATTTCTATCCGATTCAATCCTTCCGCCATCAATTCCAGGAATTCTTTGTTTTGAGCGACATTTTCCGGTTCTTTGATCATCATTTTTACGAAATTCTGCAATCCTCCCAGCGGATTGTTTATTTCATGGGCAACACCCGCAGCCAGTTCGCCGACAGCGGCAAGGCGTTCTGTTTGAATAAGCTGCATCTCCATTCTTTTCCTTTCGGTAACGTCCCTGCAAATCCATTGGATCGTTCTTTTTTTCCCATATTCGATAACGCTTGCGCTAATGCTTGTCGGAATAATTCTCCCATCCGCATGCAGGCAATCGAGGTTGTCCAGCATGCCGGAACCGTCCTTATTTATTTCCAGCCATAAATGCCTGGTTTTTTGCCGGTCATATTCGGGGACGATGTCCCATATTTTTTTCTGGTTTAATTCTCTTTTTGAATATCCGGATAATTCTTCCGCCTTTTTGTTTGAATCAATAATTTGTGCCATATCAGTGTCCAGGGTAAAAATAGCATCATTGGCAAGATTGATGGATTCTCTGTATTTTTCTTCGGATTCTCTCAACTGTGCGGTTCTTTCTTTTATTCTTTGTTCGAGTCCGGCGTATGATTCTTCCAGTTTTTCCGCCATTTTATTAAACCCGGAAGCCAGCCAGCCAACCTCATCTTCTGAATTAATCGATATTCTATGGCTGAGGTTGCCCTTGCCAATAGCATCTGCGCCTTTCACCAGTTGAAAAATTGGCTGAGTTATTCCGTGTGTAATAATAAAAACCATAACGATGATAATGAGAACGCTTGCGCTGACTAAGGTGGTGACATGGATTTTAAGTTTTATGATGGGTTTGAACGCCTCCTGTGTATCCTGCTTCACCAGGAGTCCCCATTTTAGCTGGGGAATGTACCGGAAAGCGCAAAGCACTTCTGCCCCTCTGTAATCAAGCGCTTCCGTAACCCCTTCCTCCATGGAATCCATCATAAAAGACTCAGGCGCTATCAAATGCACGGGAATACTCAGATTTAATGCGGTATTTGCCAGATGGCGGGAGTTATTCAGAAGAAACAGATCGTTATGTATGCGTCGTACCAATAACGTTTCGCCTGTTTCTTCCCTTCCCGGCCAGTCTTGCATGAGCGCGCTGATGGAATCCTCTGTGTTTACCCGGATGAGAACGATGCCATTGATATCTTCCGTTTCTTCCATGGTTATTGAATCGGTAAGTTTTGTAGTGCCAAAGAAGGTCATGCCGATCTGTTTTGTATATTCTGAATAGTGGATGTCTTTAAAAGGCATTCCGTTGGTTTTCAATGCGTCAAGATAATAGGGGTAATCTTTGTCAAGTATGCCAATATTGGCAGGATTGGTGGATATGACAATTTCACCGTTTTCAATATCGAGGATGGATATTTCATCGCAGTAAATAAGTTTTTCTTTCAGGCTGTTTAAGTATTCTGACAGACGGTTGTAATACACCCTCCCGATCTCTGTCTCTTTCATGCTGCCAATGGTTCGAAACGCTTTTCTCAGATACAGCAGGTTGGAAAATGATACTTCCAGGGATTTGTTTGTGGAAAGGACGCTGATATCAACGATCCTTTCCCGCAACCAGTTATGCAACTGTGTTTTTTTTAAATCGGCAATAGAAGTGAGTTTTTCCACAACTTTTGCGTTTAATGCCTTTTTGCCTTTTTTGTATGAGGTGCTGATTACAACGAGAATGGGAATGGTGGTGATAAGAATAAAGTAGAAAATAAGCTTTATTTTTATTGTCTTGAAAAAGCGGAAATATCCTTTTTTCCGTTTAAGAGTATCGTTTCTGATGGTTTTCAACGGCAACCCCGAGTATGGTTTATTGTAGCCAAAAGCATATGTCTTTTCGAAAATGTATACTACGGTATACTATTGTTTTTCTTCGAAAATATAAATCCCAAATCCCAAACTTCAAGCCCCAAATAAATTCTAATGACCAACATGCCAATATCGTAACAGTTCACCCACCCCTAAATCCCCTCCCAGGAGGGGACTGGGACTTCTTGCATTCCCCTCCTGGGAGGGGACTTCTTGTATTCCCCTCCTGGGAGGGGCTAGGGGTGGGTACTTTTCAAATACCGGGACAATCCGGAAGGGGTGAACTGTTCCCCAATATCCTGACATACTTATAACTATTTTACAACGTTCTAAATAAACAAGAATGAATATCATTATAAAAAACATTTATTTTGTTATCAGTTTAATTTTTATATAATAGGATAATCGAATTTAGTAAAAACAACTAAGTGACTTCACTTGATTGCAATTATGGGAGAAAAGGCATGTTGAAAAAAATGAGATTCTATATTATTCCATGTATATATATTATAGTAACTATTCTTATTCAGTTCAAATCCATACATGCGGAAGATGCGGAAATTCCGTGGAAGATGTTCAGGAGAGATCTGCGGCATACCGGCCAAAGCCCTTTTATTGGAGCGCAAAACAATGATTTAAAGTGGTCTTTTAAAATTGACACGCGCATTACATCTTCTCCTGCGGTAGGATGCGATGGCGCCGTTTATTTTGGCTCAGTAGACGGCAGATTGTATGCCCTTAATCAGGATGGCGCCCAAAAATGGGCGCTTCAGGTGGGCGATGAGATAACCGCTTCTCCCGCTATCGGAAGCAATGGGATAATTTATGTCGGATCGAGGGATAAAAAGATGTATGCCATTTCCCCCGAAGGAAAAGTCGAATGGACATACAATACAGAGGGGATCATTATTTCTTCGGCAGCGGTAACGGGAGATTCGTTATATTTCGGTTCTGATGATAACATTCTCTATGCTCTTTCCCTGGACGGCAAATTAAAATGGAAATTTATTGCTCCGAGCCATTTGAAAGCTTCCCCGTCACTATGGGATGATGGCTCTGTTTGTATCTTCGGAGAAAGAGGCACCCTTCATGCAATTTCCACAGACGGCGCTGAAAAATGGGCGAAAAAAGTGGGCACCGGCGTGTATTCTTCGTTTTCATCTCCCTCTATTGGAAAAGACGGGGTTGTGTATGTGGGAACTGACAACGGGAGAATGGTTGCCATAAATCCTGACGGGCAAATCCGGTGGTATGTCAATACCGGCAAAGCGGTGCATAGCAGCCCTGCAATTGGGAATGACGGGTCAATTGTATTTGGTTCATACAATGGTTTTGTGTATGCCATTCATGCCGATTGTAAACTAAAGTGGAGTTTTAAAACAGGCGGCTGGATAGAGTCATCTCCTGCAATTGATGCGGAGGGAACTGTTTATATTGGTTCAAGCGACGGAAAACTTTATGCCATCAATTCAGCGGGCAATTTAAAATGGTCGTTTCAAACCAAGGATGTGATTGAATCATCGCCTGCTATTGGGCCAAAAGGGACTATTTACATAGGTTCTAATGATAATTATTTGTATGCAATCGGCGGGGAAGGGACAAATGCATCGGCGCCCTTGTTTGATAAATAGGTTTCATTTTGCCATTTTAAAGAACGTATCATATAAAGAACTACACTAAATTACGAATTGAGGTAACCATGCATGGAAGAAAAATCTAATATTTTGGTCTTGGATGATGAGACGATCATAACAAACTTACTTCAGACGATCCTGGAGATGGCGAGTTATTCGGTGAAGGTGTTTAATGATTCAGAAAAGGCGTGGGAATATTTTTTGAAGAATCCTGATTATTTTCATATGGCGATAGTGGATTTCCAGATGCCAAAGATGAACGGATTGGATTTTGTAAAAAGTGTAAGGAAGTTGAATTCGACAATACCGGTTATGATGCTGACCGCATACTCGAATCCCTTTCTGATAAATAACGCGGCGGATTTGAATATTTGCGAATACATTGTTAAACCTTTCAGGGATATAAAATCGTTTATTGCCACAGTACAGAAAAATTTAGGACACAAGGGCACGCAGCAACGACTGGAAAATTTCTATCAGCAATTTCTTGAAATTATTGATCTTGTGATGAAAGATCAGATACCTGTAGGATATACATCATCCGGCTTTATTTTAAAAACACTGGAATTGAACCGGTTTGACAAGGAACGGCTGGATATTTTGAAAAAAATACAACCGTACCTTGCAGAGCAGATAAAGTTTCTTGAAACACAGGAAAATTATAAAACATTAAAACAAAACGATGCTATACGAAAATCAAATATAAAGAAATTTCAAGAAGAAATAACCAAAAGTTGATTTTTGAAAGAAATCCTGTAATAAAGGAAAAAGGTATGGATATTAAATTTGGTGAAATTGAGGATGCATTTTTCTTTGTAAGCATGGCGCCGATATACACTAATCATGCAATATTATGCAAGAAAACAGGGGAAGTTTATTATTCATCCGAATATGGTGACTCGGATGAAATACCGGAAGAAATATATGAGAATGATGATTGTATAGAAATCCCTCATAAGAATGAATTGGATTTGGGGACGAATCTGGTATTTGAATTTGTTGAAAAAAATCTTCCGGAGAAATATGAATACGTTCGAAATATGTTCAGAAAAAGCGGAGCTTATGGCAGATACAAGCATTTACTCGAAGAGTGCGATCTTTTGCAGAAATGGTATGATTTTGAAAGAGAAAAGCAAACAAAGGCGCTTCGTGAATGGTGTAAGGAAAATGAAATTAAATTGATTGATTGAGCGATATATGATGAGGTGTCGGAAAGTATTTAGGCAGAATTGATAGAAAATGTTGGTTATTAGAAAATATAAACATGAATAGCAAAGGAAAGATAAGTCGCAGGGGGTTTTTAAAAACAGGTATTGCCGTTGGCGCAGGAGTGTATGGTCTTTCGTATCTTGGTACGATAAAGAAAAAACCAAGTCTGAAACAATTGAAGAAGCACGACTTGAAACAGGGCATGGTTGTGGTTCATGGTAATACAACAAACACGCAGGAAGAAGTAATTGTTGTTAAAGAACTGGTAAGGCGTGCTATTAGCGCATTGGGAGGAATGAGCAAACTTGTTTCCCATGGTGACAGGGTGCTGATAAAACCGAACATCGCCTGGAACCAGGAACCGGAATTTGCCGCCAATACGAATCCCTATGTTGTCGCCGCGCTTGTTGAGTTATGCAGAGACTCCGGCGCCCGTTCGGTTAAAGTCATGGACCATACGTGTTCCGCAAACCCGGAAACCTCGTACAACAGAAGCGGCATTGCTTCTGCGGCAAGTCAGGCAGGCGCAAAAGTTTCATACGTGAGTAAAAATCGTTTCCGTGATTTTGTTATTCCTGACGGCACGGTTTTGAAACTTTGGTCTTTTTACGAGGAGATGGTATATAAAGATGAAGTGGATGTGCTCATTAACGTGCCCATCGCAAAACAGCATGGCACATCGAGGCTTTCCATGGGGCTGAAAAATGTCTTTGGCATGATAGGGGGAGACAGGGGCAGCCTGCATACCGACATACATCCTAAAATCGCAGACCTTAACAAATTTGTAAAAGTAGACCTTACCGTTCTCGATGCGTTCAGGATTTTAAAAAAGAACGGCCCCACGGGAGGCAGGCTGGATGATGTTGATAATTCTCCCGAACATGCAAGGCGGATTATCGTGAGCACGGATCCTGTTGCGGTTGACGCCTACGGCGCCACATTGTTTGGCATTCAGCCAAAAGATGTAGGGTATATCAGGAAATCCCATGAAGAAGGATTGGGGGAAATGGATTATACATTAAAGGGTTTTGAAGAGTTCCATATATGAAGGGAAAACAAAACAACTGGCCTTTTTATGCCCGCAGGGTTATTCAATGTATTAGTTTCTCGGTCTTTATTTATCTGTTACTTTTTTTAGATCCTCTGACAGAAAGAGATGCATCCGCAAATATTTTTCTTCGTATGAGTCCCCTTTCCGCCATAGGCGCAATGATGACGGTAAGGGCGGTTATTTTCAACTACTGGCCGGCATTCCTTATACTATTGTTAACTATACCCTTTGGGCGGTATTTTTGTGCGTGGATTTGCCCCCTTGGGACAACAATAGACATTACCGATGGTTTTTTTTCGGGATTGAGAAGATATGCGCGAAGGTCTGTATATGACGGCAGAAGGCTGAAATATTATCTTCTTGCGTTTCTTCTTTTAAGTTCGCTACTGGGGCTGCAATGTGCGGGCTGGTTTGATCCTCTCTCTATTGCAACAAGCGTATTTGCAATAAGCATTCATCCGTATATTGTCCATATGGGAAATTCCTTTTTTGGGTATTTTGAGAATATTCCTTTTATGGGATATTTTTTTTCCTTTTTTCATGCTTTTTTCAAAGAAATACTTTTTGCTCACCATGCCCCTTTTTTCCGTGCGCACGGAATCCTTTTGTTTGCCTTTATCCTCATCATTACCTTCGGAATAGTGGTAAGGCGTTACTGGTGCAGGAATCTCTGTCCGATGGGCGCCTTGTTTGCGCTTTTTTCTGACTGGTCTCTCTTTAAACGCAATGTCTCATCAACATGCACGAGCTGCGGTTTGTGTGTTGAAAAATGCGGTATGGGCGCGATAGAAAGCGGGGGGCAGAGTACGAAAGAGGGAGAATGTATTTTGTGTATGACCTGCCGGAAAGTGTGTCCGGAATATAGTGTCACTTTCAGAAGACAACAGCCTGCTTTGCAAAAATATGCCATTGACCTCTCAAGGAGGGCTTTTGTTGTAAGCGGCATAACAAGCGCCGCAATTACTCCTTTTTTGAAATTAAATTACCGGAAGAAAATTAATAAAGGAAATACGTCCATAATTCGTCCGCCGGGCGCCGTTAACGAAACAGAATTTCTTGCCCGCTGTATACGGTGCGGGGAATGTATGAAAGTTTGCAAAACAAACGGGATCCATCCTGTTTTATTGGAATATGGGATAGAGGGGATATGGACCCCGCAATTGATACCCCGAATCGGGTATTGTGATTATGGATGTGTATTATGTACCCGGGTATGTCCCTCAGGGGCTATCAAACGTTTGCCGCTCGAAGAAAAACGATGGGTTGCGCTGGGAAAGGCAAGAATAGACCATAACCGGTGTATTCCCTGGGTTGGCTATTCACGCCTTCCGGAACTTGAAAAAGAATGGCAGGATTTTAATTGCGGCGTATGTGAAGAAGTGTGTCCCGTTCCTACCAAGGCAATTCATTTTAATACGTATGTGGATGAACAAGGCAGGGAAATCCGCAGGCCTTTTGTGAGAGAAGACGTATGCGTAGGGTGTGGATTTTGTGAAAAGGTATGTCCTGTCTTAGGAACTTCCGCTATTGTTGTGGAAGGAATCCAGCCCCAAACGATAGTAAGAAAGGAAAAAACTCTGAAAATGTCGCCGTCGGGCAATTTTCTCCCTGTAACGCTGGGAAAGTGGAAAAGGATTTCAGACCCGAAGATTTACGAAGGAAGCGAAAAACTATATGAATATATAAATGGAGGAGCGGAGCCGTATTTGTCCTATTCGTTTCTTCGTGTGACGAATGCGGAGTATGGAGATGATGCAGGGAAAAAGATTTCTATCGATATTTGGGAATTCGATACCGCGGAAAATGCATTTGGGGCATTCACAAAAGATCGTGCGGGTGCTGAAATAAAATTAGGCAACAGGGCTGCTTTGTTTGAGAATTACCTAAGTGTCTGGAATGATGTGTATTGCATAAAAGTAGAACCACGTCAGGGTAGTATTTCTGCCGGAGAAGTCAGCTCTGTTGGCAAGTCCATTATCGATGTAATGCCGTACAAAAAAGAAATTCTCCCTGATATAATACGATATTTGCCGGAAAATAACCTTGTGAAAGAGAGTCTGAAATTTTTTCATAAAAAAATAATCCTTGATAATATTTATCTATCGGACAATTTTATTGAAGAAAATGTCTTTCACTTAAGCGAGCAGACCGATGCTATTATTGCAGAATATAAACACGGCGAGGAAGAATCCCCTTTGCTGCTCATGCTGGTAAAATACCCTGACAGCAATACTGCCTCAAACGCATTAGAAGATGCAGTTCAGGTATGGAGAACATGGGGAGAAAAGGAGACGATCACGGATTCTATCCATACCTTTCAAAGTAAAAACGCATGCTATACCTCCTTTTTGCAGGAAAAACATTTCTTAGCGGCAACATTTCTTTCCAAAAGCAGGGAAGAAGGGGAAAAATTGCTCAAATGTGTTCTGGAAAGATTACAAAGGATTAGATAAAGGCAATAACATTGGTTTTTGACCTTTTTCCTTGGGTATTTATTTGAAGCAAATTAATTATTGACAAAAAAATGAATGATTTTATAATGTAAACATATTTAGGTTGTCTCTTTTTTAAAGTAAATAACGAAAAAGGCAAACCAGTCGTGAGACTGGGACGCAAAGCAAAGGATCTTTTGCTTGGCTAAGCAGCAATCAAGGTATAAAGCGAAAAATCAGCAGAAAGAGGAATTTCGCGAGAATGCTAAGCTAAACAATAAAGAAAGCCCTGCTACCGAACAAAAACTGTGTAAAGTTTATGTATGTTTCGTAGCAGGGCTTTTTTATTTATACATTGATTGCGATATTAATATGACTAATATAAAAAATCGTAAATATGAGAAAATGATTCAGCGTTTATCGCTTGTGTTCATGGTCGCGGCAGGAGGCGTTATTGGGTCTTTGCCTCTTCTTAACGGGAGAGATGCAGACGCAAAGGCGGTAAGGGCTGAAAATGATCTTCTGAAAACAACATTTTCGCAGGATATATCTCAAGTGTGCAATGTAAGTACAAAGGAAAGGCCGTGGCAGTATATTGTTATACACCATAGCGCTTCGGTAAAAGGAAATGCTACCCGATTTGATACCTACCACAGAAAAAACAGAGGGTGGGAGCATGGTCTGGCATACCACTTTGTAATTGGTAACGGAACGCTTTCCGGAGATGGAGAAATAGAGGTAGGGGATCGCTGGAAAGAGCAAATTCATGGCGCTCACACGGCAAACATGGATTGTAATAAAGTGGGGATAGGGATTTGTCTGGTGGGTGATTTTGAAAATGGGGGCATTCCTACAGGGAATCAGTTTGATACTCTCGTCCGATTGACCCGCTATCTTTCCCGCAAATTCGATATCCCTTTATCGAATATTATATTACATAGCCAGGTTCACCAGAAAGGGACTGCATGTCCTGGCAAGAACTTTCCCGTAGATGAATTTAAAACAAGTTTAATCCAAATAGCCTCAACCGAAATATCGCCTGGGCGTAAATCTTAAAAAATTTTCCTGTAAATACCTTGTTATGCCTTCATTCTGAGCGGAACGAAGAATTTCTTTTGGCGAAACCCTTCGCCTGCGGCCCAAGGTGACATTTCATAACTCTTTGTGATCCTAGATTCATGGGTGTTTCATAAAGTTTTTTAGCGGTAAAATGTTTTTTCACTAATCAAAACTATTATCTTTCCATCGAAAGATAACATATCTGTAGCTGGCATTTGCATTTTCAATTTCACACGAATCGTATTGAATATTTACGCTTCCCTGCAATTGTGTAACATTACTGCCCAAAACGGCTCCGTGCACATTTTTATCATTAGCCCCACCACCTGTAAATTCCACATTTCCGGTTGCTATTATAAGTCCATACCAGTCTAAGTTGCCACTAAAGGAAACATTGCCTTTCACAATTAATGTGCCATATCCTGTTGTATTTTGCATGTCTAATTTTCCATCACTTGGAGAAGTTAATTGCGTAGCATCGCAGTACACAATTTCGTAATTTGAACTGTTGCCGACGGTGTAGTTAGTCTTATCTGTTGTCAAGGTAACTGTCTTGGATGGTTCCAAAGCATCTACATACGTTGTACAATTTATTGTGCCTACATCCATTGTTTGAGACACCGTAGAGGTAAGAGTCGGATTGCCGTTCTGCGTATACGAAGTATCATAACCCACTGCAACAATATCGGAACTGCCTTTAAGGTGTCCGCAGGTATTATCATTCCCAACAACAGTTACACTGCTGCCGCCAATGGTAACACTATTCCCATAAACTGCTGCTACGATAGGTGGCCCAGGTGTTTTCTTTCCCTGAACATTAATCCCTTTAGTACTATTTCTGTTTATTCCATAAGATCGAATAATTTCTATTGGCGCACATCTGGAAAGATCGGGACTATTTGTTGTAAATTGTTCTAACGTTGTGGAAGAACTCGTAATGTATCCATAATAAATAATATCATCTGAACCACTGCCATTATCGGTGTACGCCTCAGCAGCAAATAGATCGGATTCTTTTTTATGTCTGATATTTACCCAATATGAAATGTTTGACTGAAGACTGTTGGCAACGATATTTGTATTGGTGGTTTGGGTTGCAGTGGGAATATAATTGTAATAACCGGCATTAAAATCAGGATCGCTGGCGGTAGTCCACGAACCATCGGTTAAAATATATGCAGACCATGATCCGTTATTTGTATCAGGATCTCCGGCATAGTAATTATTGGTAGAGGGGTTACGAAGCCGTTCTCTTGCTTCATGAATACCTGCTTCCGCAGCATAAAATGCCTGCACACCTGTTTTGTAATTAGTGCTGATTTTAAGGTCGGTAGTAGTGGTAATAGCCGCAACAGTTCCTATTATTGCTAATATGGCTATTAATATGAGGATAGCAATAAATATGACACCATCTTCGTTTTTAAAGTAAGAAACTAATGATGGGGAATTACATCTCTGTTTTGTATTCATAAGCTTTGTATCGGGTATTTGTATGTATTTTAGTAATCAAGATTTTTAGGAGTAACAAAAGACGTTAAGGTTGCATATTTATAATCCCCATACGTTGGATCAATATTTTTGGTTCTCCCCGTTATAGTGATTTTTATTTTCCGGATATCAGAAAGCGTAGCAGTAGTTGCCCCATCGCTATCATAATATGAAAAGCTGAGATTCTTGATATTTTCCGCAAATGACTGCGCTCCGGCGCCTGCGGTTCTGTCGATCTGACTATTTGCCTGATCGTATGCATAGGTAATGGTTTCTGTGCCTCCGATTGTGCCGCTGCCATCGAAATCTATGCGAAAAGTAAGTGTTCCCGTTTGGGCAACGCTTATTCCGTTAAAACCTGCGTCTGTTGGATTATATCCTGCCATCCTGGCTTCCTTGCTCATTGCATCCATGGAGGATCGGATATATTGATGCATCTCGTTCACTTGTTCCTGAACATTAAATGTTTTTCGTTGAAAGATGAGCAATTTAATTGCTATCCCTAAAATAATAACCGTGAGAACAAGGCCGACAATCAGTTCGATTAAGGTAAAACCCTGTTCATTGTTAGTATGGGAAAAAATCATAAGGGATTCCTATTGTGCGATGATGGTATTCAACCGAACTTTGTGAAATGACGTACTTGTCGCCGGATTCCAGTAAACATTAATTGTGATTGTTTTTGTGTTTGTAACAGGAGTGTTATTGGCAACAGTCGCCAGCAGGTAATAGTCGGGATCATTATACACGGTGTATGTGCCGGCGATATCGTCATAATCCATATTCCCGAAATCTTCCAATCTATCTTGTGCTAACGTCATAGCCGCAGTCGATCTGTTGCTATGGGTATTGCCTTTTATTATAATGATAAGCACACTCATGACTGCAAACAAACCAATGGCAATAATTGCGATGGAAAGCATTATTTCGACTAAAGAAAAGCCACAATTATTGTGCAATTCCAAAATTCTTACGTAGTATTTATTTTTCTTATGGCCGTTTATTCCCATAGATTTGTTCCCATATCATAACGCCATGACTTTATACGTCCTGTTTGATTTACGGATAGAGCGCGTGACCTGTCTTTCCTTCCGGATGCTTCATCCTCGTCAGGGAGCAGATAAATTGTTCCTGTAATATTGGGAGAACCATCGGGCTTGAAATTAAACCAGATTGGCTTTGATGCCCCTCCGGAACTAAATGTCACGGCATCCCCCGTCAGGGTAGTTGTGTTGTCTGTCTTTTTAATACCGGAAGCATAGCCATATCCCATATCTTTATAATCGTCTGAAATAACAATTTTTTTTGCTAATTCCTCCGCTTCTATACCCACAGAACTAAAGTTATTATCATTATCATCGTAAATATAATAAGTATTATTAGTTAATATTTTGCCAGCTTCGCCAAAAGCAATAACATAGTTATTATTCTCAGATATCGCCTTCATTCTTGCCCACATCAAATCACCCATTAGTTGCCTTACCGCACCATTCAGCCTGATCTGCGGTTTCATATTGTAATAGACGGGAATGACCGTTCCTGCGGTAATTCCCATAATAGCCACAACAACGACCAGTTCTACGACAGAAAATCCTTTTTGGTTTTGCATGTTATTTGATAATGCGCATGATTATTGTTTTTTCGGATTAAGTTTCGGCGGTATATAGGATTTTTCATTTGTTAGCCTGAGAATTTTTTCCTGTTCTTCTTTAATGATAATTGTTGGTTTAAGCAATATAATAAGATTCGATTTATTCCTGGTTTTCTGATCACGGGTAAATAATTTTTTAATAATCGGTATTTTGGATAATACAGGAACGCCGCTTGTCGCATCTTCATTATTAAGAGAACCTAATCCGCCAATCATAAGAGTGCCTTTATCAGGGACACACACGGTTACCGAGACCTGAGAAACGTTTACCCTTGGTAGTTGTACCGTTTGTTCAGGAGGTATGTAGGTGGTGCCATCTCCGCCTCCAACATTTACATCTTCTGATAATCCACTAAAAGTAAACGATTCAATCTCTTCAATATCAAAGACAGAAGGAGTTACTTCCAGGTAAACAAATTTTCTGTCGGCACTCACAATAGGCCTTACGTCGAACGTTGTGCCTTCCGGCACTGTGCCAATAACAGGCGTGACAATACCGTCTTCAACGGTTGTGCTTTGTATATAATTTCTGGTTTGCAGAACGGCAATATTTCCGCGTTGTGTGTTAGAAAGCGTTATCCGTGGTGAAGTAAGGACTTCGGAACCTTTGCTTTCCTGCACTGCTTTCAAAAAACCCTTTATTCCGGAACTTCCGAATATGGTAAAACTGAGATCCATGCCGCTGCCTAAATCTCCTGCAATGTCAGCCGCGCCGGTATCCATGGATATCTTATCACTAAAAAAACTGTTGATATTGGTTCCAATATCTTCCAAGAATTGATCCGATACGGTGATAAAACGGGCTTCGATGTTTACTTGTAAATCCTGCGATGTCCTGAGTGAAGCCAGCACATCCTCTATCTGTTTATGAATGTGTTTTGTATTTACTACAACGAGGTCGCCGGGCTGTCCCGCTCGTGCAGTAATACTTCCTTCACCCTGCCCGCTTGTTCTTATGGTTCTTTGTTCTCCCGTATCGGAGGTTCCTATGATTCCAACATTTGCAGACCATGAAGATGGCTCGATGGTGGTGACAATCATTTCTATCAGATTCAGCACCCGTTCGGAAGGGTCTCTTACTTTCGCAGGTTCTGCTTTTGTTATGCCCAACTGGCTGGAAGTTGCCGCAGTGATATCAAATTCAAGAGGTTTTTTATCGTCGAGATTAATTAATATATCTCTCACATCGTAAACCCTCAGTTCCATTTTTTGTTTGTATATATGTAATAAATCCCCTTCGACGAGGTACTCATATCCTTTCGGAAGCAGATAGGTGAATGCGGTTCTTACCGATACTTCGTTGAGTTTTAATGTGATGGGAACGTTTCCCGCGTTTGCGTCAAGCACCATATTTATATTTGTTTTTTCTCTAATGAAGGCAATAACATCCTGTAAAGAAGCATCAATAAATTCAAAAGAAATGATGGTATTTAAGGCATCTTCGATTTTTTGAGAAAATTGTATTTCTGTGGGGTTTGGTATTGTCCTTAAAAGCTCAGTCCTGGTTTTATTTTCCTTTACGGCTTCGGATAATTCAGGGAGTGTACGGTTTGCAATATTGTTCCACTGTTTTTGGTCGGGGAAACGGACAATATCCTGGTAAGGGATAGACGCTTCTTTGAGATATTCTTTGTTTCGTAGTTTTTCCTGAGAATAAATTGTTTTAAGGTTTTCATAATTCCATTTGTGTTTTGTTTCATTTATTTTTTCTTTAAGGTATAACGATTCTTCATTCTGTGGTTCTATTTCATTAAGTTTATTTTCTGCGGTATTGGCGGCGTTTACGGTAGTTGCCTCCTGTTTGTTTTTTATTTCAATTATTTTTTCTTTAAAATACAGAACTTTTTTATTATCCGGATCTATTTTGAGCGCGTGTTCCAGTATTTCTATGGCATCATCATATTGATCGTTTTCTGCCGCGGTACGTGCATTTTTTATTAATGTTGATATGTCATTTGATTTTGATGGGCTTGGGGCATCTGTTTCTTTCGTTTCTGATAAAACGGTACTTCCATTGAGGTGAGAAATGGCCTCATTTTTTAGTCTTTGCGCTTCAGTGTTGCCCGGTTCTAATAAAATAGCAAGCGTTAGTTCATTGATAGCCTTTTGATAATCATTTGATTCCAGGTATTTTTTTGCCGATTTAAGATAGTAATTATCGGTGAGCGATGTATGATTTTCGGCAATATCTTTATTCTGCGACCATGTTTGATTTGTTTCAAAGGATAAAAAGAGCAGAAGAACAAAAGTAGTATAACCAAAGACACTTTTCATGATAACCTCCTAAAACATAAATTTAATTGTCGATTATTGTATTTTCGGAAGAAACGATTGATACCGTTTCTGTCCCTAAATTTACCAATTCTCCAGCCCAAAGGCTGTATGATTCTCCATCTCTGTTTTTAAATAAAATCTTGGATGATGTAATCATATGCGGTTCTTCCATGACAGTGGTTCCGACAAATTCTCCCTTTTCATTTTTTTGAAGAATGCGTTTTTTTGTAATAATTGGTTTTTGAGCAAACGGGATAATTTCCATGAGTTTGCATCTCGTATCAAAATTTATCGTTTCTTTCCCCACTATTTTATTTGTGCCAATGGACATTCCTTTCGAAACAGTAAAGCTGTTTTCTCTCCAAACATCCTGATATAATTTTCTTACCTGAATCAGAGCGAGGTCCCCCGTGCCGCCTTTATATATGAATTCCGTATCGCCTTTTTCCGTTATCGTCAGACGGGAGGCGTCCTGATAGTGTCTTTTTTTCAGCAAATCGCTGATAGTAATATTTTCCCGGCTGTCTTTTATTGAAGTAGTAAATACGTACGCTCGCTGCAATGCATTTGGTTCTGGAGGCTCAGTAAAGCGTAATTCCATTTGTTGTGCGTTTGTCAATACTATTTCATCTTCAGGCGGTTTGCTTGTTGAAAGTTTTCTTTCAATAGCATTGGAAGATGTATCTAATGAGAACACTATTTTATGTGTTTTGGAATTCAATAAAATAAATGTGTGAAACATCGTGTAAAGAAAACAACACGCCATGACGCCGAAAATGAATTTTCCGCTATGTTTAAATAGTAAATTGTTTTTATCCATTGGTCTGAAAGAGTTTTTGCTGTGTCATGTTTTAAAGTCAATCACATATGCATCAATAACAATATCAATAACCGGCATTGCCGTGAAAGCATTATTGTTCTTAAAGCCATTGCCGGGTTTTTTTTTGAAACCGGAGGTGGTTGTTTTTTTATATGTGCTTTCAATAGTTATATTTTCAATTACGAAAGGAATGCCGGCCTTAAGGAGTTCATTCAGCAGAAATTGCACACGTTCTGCTTCAAGCTCCAATGTGATGGTCAGAGGGATTGTGGAATAAAGAGGTTCGTAGCGGGTATCGTTGTTATTAGGAACAGATTTGAAGGATATTTTTTCAAGTTTTGTTACCCCGACATCTTTAAGAAGTACGTTAACAAGCGCATCCAATATCCAAAATCTTTTTTGTTCAGGGAGGATTTCTTCCCATGTGGGAATATTGGCAGCCCAGTCATAAAATGGCAAAGCGGATTCATGAAAGTCAATGTTGCTTCTTTCTAATTTTTCTAATAATAAGGAAACCCTTTTCAAATATTCTTGTTTCCATAACGCTTCGTCCTCAATCTTCACAGCGCCCTTTTCCGGGAGGTTATTCGAGAAAATTGTTTCCAGTTGATTATCCATACGATTTATCAGGGAACGGCATTTTTCAATTTCTTCCGTATATACATTCATTTCATGCTCTTTGGCAGATATCCATCTGTTGTTATAAGTAGTTTTTGCCAAGGCATATCTTTCCAGCATGGAAGACAGGTTTTCCAGATCGTTGTGAATAGCGGCATGTTGTTTTAAACGCGAATAGTTGAGTGTAAGAAAAACAATTATCATCACGAGAAAAATGATGCCTGTGCCTATCCAAAAACGATAACCAGATAAAAAATGTGCTGGTTTATATTTTTTCTCTTCAGAGAGATTATTATCTATGCCGAAATCCATAAAAGTTTTCTTTTTGTTTAATTATTCACATACCGCCGGAATTAGTTTTTTCTTCCTCCGAGTCTGTTTTTTCAGATTCGGCAATAATTTCTTCCTGTGATTTTACAAACCACCGTATTTCAAAGCCAATACACTCTGTTGCATTATCTTCGGAAAATATCTGACGGCATGAGTTGGGAACAAGTTCTGCATTTTTAAACGCAGCGACTTTTTGATCAAAGAGCGTTGTATTTTTAATTGGTTGCAAAACATGCTCTTCGATAAAACGTATGCTTGGTTCTCTGCTTTCCCCTTTTATGCTTATAAGAAGAAATTTTGTTACCGTATCATCCTTTCGATCTTTTATCGAGGATCCTTTAATTTCCTTAACATTCAAAGTATCAGGGTCTATCCATGAGGACTGTAAAGAGTTTATGGATACATTATCGGGAATAATTGTCAATAATTTTTCTATCAATTCGATCCAGAAAAATCTTGAGGAGTCTATAGAGGAAATGAGTTCCAGTTCCGACTTCTTTTCATTGAAGAATTTTTCTGCTTTTTTGTACTGACTTTCAAGGTTTTTCGCATTTTGCAGTATTGTCTGGTGATGATTGCGTGTGTTATTAAGTTTGGAAATATGAAACCTGAGTCCAAAGTGCTGGATGGCAATTAATAATGCAAAACATCCGAGGGTTGCAACTGCATAGGGTTTTAATTTTGCTATTTGTGCAGTTCGCAATAACTCTTTTGGTAATAAATTTACTGTTGTCTTTCCCAGTCCGATACCTTGAAGCGCAAGTCCCAATGCGACGTTTAACGAAATGCGATTGTTGGTAAAAAAGGTGTGATCAACGTTGCCGGAAATTTTTATATTGTTAAGGGTGTTTAGCGTTTCTACTTTATAGGCAAAATTGTCCTTGATAGTCTGTTGCATCAACGGGTCATTAAATTTATTCCCGATAAGCAAAAATTTCTCGAAATGGACCGTGTCTGTGTCTTTACTTAAGGATTTATAATATTCCATAGACCGTTGTATTTCTCTCACGAAGTCGGCGTTTATCTCACGCAATGGAATGGTTCTCAGCCAAAAATGAGAGCGGTCGATAATGATCAGATCGGTATTTTCTTCCTCCATATTGATAATAATGGTTGTGCCTTCTATTTGCTGATCGAAAAGAACTAAATTATAAATCGCTAAAGGTGAAGTCAGCAGACTGGCCAGATTGAATTCCGGGAAAGAGATATTGCTTACAATAGAATGAAGCGTTTCCCGTTTTGATGCAAAAAAACCAATTTCGGTGCCTTCTTCATTCGGTACTCGCCCTGATAATTGGTGATAATCCCATACGATGTCTTTAAGGTCGAATGGTATCTGCTGTTGAGCTTCATAGTTGACAAGATTTCTTAATTGCCTTTTTTTAACGGGAGGAATAGTGCTGAATCTTGACATGGCTAACTGGCCGGGGATGGATACCACGACGTCAACTTTTTTGTTAAAAGTGTGTTTTGAAAGAAACGTTTGAATGGTATTTCTGATGTGATGAGATTCCAGTAATTTTGTATTTGAGAGAGGAGCGGGATACTCAATAATGTCGATGTCCTCAACTATTATTTCGTTATTTTTTCTGGTGATTTTTACTGCTTTTAGCGCATTATCACCAATATCCAGTCCCCATGCTGTCTTTATACCGCATTGCTTAAAGACAGATTGCCTTTTTTGTGAAACAGATTTGCAAGTATGAGGATTTTTCCGTAATTTAGGAAAGGTTATCATAGGCATTCTCTTCTATTTTTTTTCTCTGCAGGGATAAAGAATATTTTCCGGCTTCCTTAATAAGACAGCGTTTTTTCAATAAAGGGTTTTTTTTGAGCAAAATAGTCAAGGATGTTTTCTGCAAATGCATCTTTATCGTCAAATGCGTCTGCGGTGATCCAATAAACATCAGAAAAACTTCTAAACCATGTCATTTGTCTTTTTGCAAACCGGCGAGTGCCTTGTTTGATTGCATCAATTACCTCCTGAAGCGAATAATTTCCTTCGAGATAATCAATAACTTCTTTGTATCCAAGCGCTTGCGAGGCTTGTTTGCTTAATCCCAAAGGATTAAGCATTAACGTTTGCACTTCGTCAATAAGTCCCCGTGAAAACATACTATCCACGCGCGTTTCTATGCGTTTATACAATTCCTTTCGATCATGAGCAATTGCAGCGATAATACAGTTGTAGTTCGGATTTTTATTCCCAAACTGGGTCTGATAAGAAGAAATAGCGATTCCTGTTTGTTTAAAAACCTCAAGCGCCCTGATGATTCTTCTTTGATCATTCGTGTGCAGCCTGTTAGCTGTTTTCGGATCGATTGCCTCAAGCATGGCATATAAAGAACCGGCTCCCTGCTCTCTCACGACTTTTTTCAGATGGTTCCGGTATTCCCAGTTTGCAGGGGGACCGTTAAATAAACCTTCCATAATGGCTTTCAGATAAAGGGCTGTGCCCCCCACAACAATGAAAGGTTTTTCCTGGGCGTAAAGATTATTCGTAACGTCCTCAAAATCTTTTATATAATTTCCTACGCTGTATTCTTCCCACGGGTCTCTAATATCAATCAAATAATGCGGAATTTTGTTTCTTACTTCGCGGGAGGGTTTTTCCGTCCCGATGTCCATGCCGCGGTAAATTAACATAGAATCAGCAGAAACAATTGCCGCCCCGGTTTTTTCTGCTATTTTTACGGCAATTTCCGACTTCCCACTTGCCGTAGGGCCGGTAAGTATACAAATTGTATGTGGCATGTAATATTTTTTATTATCAAAATTCAAAGAATTTTTTAAAAATGTACGATTTATCGTAACCATATTATACAAACTGATTTATAATAAGCAAAATAATAGTATAAAGTAGAGTCTAAAAATTCGTTCCTTTTGCGATTTTTGTATTATTTTTCACTTCGTTTTCCTCGGTTTCAAGGTTGTTTTTTCTTATTTTCTTTAAAAAACTGTTTGATGTGATTGATGCTATATTTTGCATTCCGCTTCCGATTGCAGTTGCTACTTTTGAGGTGTTAATTGCTTCGCATGCCGGTTTATTGCATAAGCTAAGGATGCCGAAGATAATTGCGCCGCAGAAAATGGTTCCTTTCACCAATCCTAATACAGCGCCAAGCAAGTTGTACCAACTGCCGATTTTTAAATTGTCGATCATGTTTTTGGGAAAATCGGCAACAATGGTGGTAATAAGAGCTACAAGCCCGAATATGATGAAATAACTCAATACGTTATTCAATGAAACAGAAAAAACATTATTGAAGATGTTGCTTATGCTTGCATGATAAAAAAATGCCGCACAGAAAGAGATTAACAAACTGCTGATTCTCAGAAATTGGCAAATGGGTCCGTCAACGAAGCCGAAAATTATCGATATGCATAAAATTGCAAATATTGTTATATCAATCCAATTCATTTTTACAAGACCTCTTTAAATTTACTCAAATAAAAAACTTTCTATTATTTATTCCAAAGCGTTTAAGATTTCCTGGCACGTTTTATTGTCAGAATTCATAGTAAGAACAAAATGAATTCTGCGGCGAATTTCCTCTTTTTTTGAAGCTTCGGGATTCAAACGATATTGAGCGTATTGTGCTTGTGTAAGACTCATATGCACTTCCTCCTGGAACGGGTTTAACGCAATGGATTGTTTTAAGATTTCCTCAGCAGCAGAATAATTTGAAACGGACAGATACATTTCTCCCAGTTTATTGAGAATTGTCACCTCATGTGGATTCATATCTAAAGCCCGTTTCAAGAGCCGGATGGTTTCCCGGCAATCACCCAGTTGCGCATAAAGACTTCCCAGATTAAACAATGCTTTTACATAATTTGGATCTCTTTCTAAAACAATCTCATATTCTTTTATGGCTTCATCAAACATGTCATGCGTATCATAGAGCACCGCAAGGCAGAAACGAGGGGAAATAGCGCCAGGGTTGCAATCAATCGCCTTTTTATATTGATCTACCGCCCCTTTGTAATTGCCTTCCAATTCGAATATTTTAGCAATATTAATTATTGCCTCAATATTTTCAGGGTTTATCTTTAATGCCTTTTCATACATTTGTTTTGCGCTGCCTAACCGTGACATTTTTTCATAGACATAGCCAAGGTTGTTAAACGTTTCTGCGTTATCGGGTTCCAATGTGGTTACTTTTTGAAAATATTTTAACGCTTCATCATAATCGTTTCTGGCAAGATAAATAAATCCCAGGTTTACATAGGCATCGGCAAAGTTATTATCATTTCTGATGCTTTGTTTGTAAGCCTCTATTGCATGTTCCGAATTGGGAAGGAGGTGATCATATTTTTTCCCTTCCGCAAACCAATTTTGTGCCAATGTTTTTTTATTCATTGCTATAAAAAGAATACAAAAATTATTTACACATCCCGGCAACAATATTTCATCCAATTTTACTTAATACGAGATCTCTGATTTCACTCCAGATAGATACCGGGTCAGCATAAGGAGATTTTGTCAATTGTGGATTTTCTTTAAGAGTTTTGGCTGCCATTGCGCCTGCCAATCTGAGCCGGTGCTCTCTGGTAGTAGATTGCGCCTGTTGCATTAAGTCAGATGGCAAAATTATTCTCAGTTTGCATGCCCCGATCTCTGTTTCTGCTATTTCCTCTTGTGCAACAGAGCCGTTCTTTTTGGCCGCTGCAAACAGTGTATCTGATATTGAATGGGTTACGGCTGGCTCAGAATGCTTGTTTACACTGAATGATAATGGGGCTTCTGTCGTAGATGTATCTTCCGGCGAATCGGTTGACGGTTTATTCATGTTCCACTTTTCGACTACTTGTTCAGCGTGTTCTTCTTTCTGGGTTACGGATTTTTTTTCATGTGCTATTTCAAGTTCCTCGACTGAAGAAGGTACCATTTCCTCCTTTGGCCTTTTTCGCGGCATTCTCTTTTGAATAGCGGGGCCGGTTATTTTCCGGAAACGTTCACCTATCTGCTGTATTACCTCTTCATTTATTTCAGTCAGTTCGTTTGTTTCACCAGCCTTTAAAGCTAATTTGCAAATTTTGTTAATAAGACGTGGTATTCCATGCTCCGAATGTTCCCAGATCGTATTGAATGCATCATCGCTGAAAATTTTTCTTTTTCCCCCTGCAAGCTTTAATCGTGTTTCAACGTAGGATTTTACCAACTCGACTGATGGAATTTTCTCAATTTGGTTATATGTTCCTATACGCTGAAAAAGATTTGCAAATTTCGGTTGTTCGAGTCTTCTGGCAAGCTCCATTTGCCCCGCAAGCACCATGGTAAATAAATTTCTTTTATCATCCTGCATGTTGGTGAGTAACCGTAAACTTTCCAGATTTGCAGGAGAAATGGCATTTGCCTCATCAATAAATATGAGAACTTTTTTCCCCTCATCAATCGTTTTAAACAGCAATCTGTTAAATATTTCTATTAAATCGACTTTCTTTTTTTCTTCGCATTGTTTGCCGGTTATCTGTCCGATTATTTCTCTCATGAGCTGCACAAACGTGGTGCTTGGATTAGTGATAAGGGCGATTTTATATTTTTCCTGGGCTATCGAGTCTATAATCATTCTCAGAGACATGGTTTTGCCCAGCCCCACGTCTCCAACAATAACCGCAATGCATTCTCCGCCTTCCTCTATCGCAAAGAGCGTTTCCGCAATGGCATTTTCCATGGAAGTATGGCATTCCGCATACATTGAAGGATCTGGGACGTTATCAAAAGGCGGTTTTTCAAGATTCCAGTAATTGTAGTACATTTTTTTTACCTCCGTTAGAATGTTGGTTTGTTTTTTTCTGTTTCAATTTCTACATTTTTAGCGAGATAATCAAGTACATCATCCATTGAAAAACGTCTGAGTTTTCCCAGTTTGTAACTTTTTATTTTTTGGTTTAGCACGAGTTTTTTTAAGTAACTTTTGCTTATTTGCAGCATTTGACATACCTGTCTGGGTTTAAGCATTTTTAACGAATCCGGTTTTTCGAGATAAAATTTAAAGATTATTTGTCCTGCACTTTGCTGACGCAGGTGCAACAAAGAATCATTGGAGGTTGTGTTCGTCAGGGAATTAATATACTCATTCGATTTTACTACGTCACATTGTTCCTGGGTCAACCGGAAAGTAATTACGTTATTGTCCTGATGCAATGGTTCTTGTGTCGTGCTATTTTCCGCGCTATGAATGTCTGCATGATTTGATAATACTGATAGCGCATTAAAATCGTTTTCCAGAAAGCCTTGTTTCCTCCTTTTGACAATACATAGTTTTTCCATAGTTCACCTACCATAAAATTTTTAAATCAAGTTTACGAAATATATCCGGAGAAAATTTCCGGATAAATCGGTGTAAAATATTTATTACGTTAATAATGTAACATGAAGATGTTTAAACCTCCTTTCATCAAAAAAAAGACCCAAGGCAGACATTTGGTATCTGACGCTTGGGTCTTCGTTACACAATGAGAAGGTAAATAATGTATTATTTAAAGTTCAAACAGCAACAAGCATTGCGGCACTGTGATTATTACAATCGCAACACATACCTGATACATAGAAAGCTATCTGGGATTTGCTCCGAACGATAAATAAACTCTTTTATCGACTGAATTTGGTAACCTGGCATTCTTCCTTTTTACTGAAGACCCATGGCTTTGCGTCCCAACCTCACGATTGGTTTGCCTTTTTCAAATTGATGTTTTATATTTTACCGTTTATAACATTTTATTTATCCTTCTTCTCCTTCATAATTAAGTACTTTAATATAATATTTTTGTGACTGCGAATTGGCTGCATACATATGATGATAATCGGTTAAAAATTGCACAGGTTTAAGAAAAATATTAAAAATAATTTTGATCAAATGATTATTACGAATTAATTGGTTGATTATCATTTTCTGATTCCAAAAAAAAAGACCCAAGCTCAGATTCAATATCTGCCTTGGGTCTTTTGTCTTCACTAAAGAATGGTTTTCAATCTCAACACATAAGCAAAGTAAACGATCACGTTTTTTCAATGCTTACGTGTAAAAAGGAAACATAACTCTCGTGTGTTTCCTTTTAAAACTGGCAACCTGGCATTCTTCCTTTTATTGAAGACCCATGGCTTTGCGTCCCAACCTCACGATTGGTTTGCCTTTTTCAAAATGTCTTATGCTTAACTGTGACTTTTATCACAAATGGAAAAACAAATCAAGTGAAAAAATATTTTTGTGTTGTAACAGTTACCCTGTATTCCTTTTTTGACATTTTTAAAAAAACAGTATTTCACTCTTTTTAATAGAAAAGCTCACCTTCCGGCCTGTTTCATAAATATTTTTTTATGACAGAATCAAACATATTTATTTCAGAATATTACCCATTCAAACCCGGCAGTAACTCCCCAGTCTACTGCGCCTCTTCCTTCTGTAAACCAGAAGAAGGGCGCAATATCAAATTCTATCTCGTGCCCTCCGGTAATTTTTATAATATCAAATGGATTTGTCCAATCAATCCCTGTTAGCACCACATGACGTCGCGGATCGTTCTCGACCTTTTCTGATCCGTATTCTGCAACAATCCTGAAATCCTTATGCCAGGGCAATGGATAATCGATAAACGTTCCGAATGCAAGCTTGAGGTCATTTCTTCCTCCCAGTTCTTCTATTTCCCCCTCCACGAGAAAATGGAGATTGAATTTATCATAGACGTCCCATAAGCTTACCGCAAAAAATCCTGGCAGACTTGATTTTCCGGTAACGCGTCTTTCCCTTGTGGTGGGTAAATCGACTCCAATCTCTCCGCCTATTTGAATATCCAGCACATCAAATTCCCATGTTTTAAATTCTTGTTTGTAAAAAATTGCAAACTCACTTACCGGCTCTCCAAGGGTATCATCACCGTCAATAAATAATGCCTGTGACCTTAAATCAAAACCGATCTCCGCATTCCAGGGGAGCCCGTAATCAAGATCAAGTTCTCCCGGAAATTCAATTATCGTTTCTTCAGGATCGCTCGTTCGTATTCTTTCAAAAGTAAAGCCATACTCGAGTTCCCAGAGGCCGGGAGACTCAGCATCGGCATCATCCGCAATCTGAAAAGGGCGTATTGCATAAACCGGCAATGAAATTCCTGATAACATTATGACAATAAAGAATATTGCAGCAACTCTTTTACTTTTTAACATGCGTTTTTCTCCCAAAAGATATCCTCGTTATTGTTTTGTTGTTTCCGGCAATACATGGAGTACGCTGTTCCATGACCATTTTCCCTTGCCGCCCCAGGACTTTAATGCGTTAAGCGCCCACTGTGGGGTTTTGTCCTGATGACACCGGTTACAGGCATTTGGTTGATCATACACTATTGTTTGGACAGGACTCATATATTCAAAATTAAATATATGGCTCCGGCTCTCCAGTGGTGCGGCATTTTTGCCTATTCTGGGCATATGGCACTCAATACATTGGCTACCGGGACTTTCAGGTTTGTGATGTGTATGCTCGGTAATATTCCTTACGTACGGACCTGATGGCGAACTTTCCCCATGACACATCAGACACAAGGCATTCCCTGGTTTATAAACCATTGCTGTGTATTTGCCGTTATGGGGATTATGACACGAGAAACATTTGATACCCCGTTTATGCATTGTGCTGTGAATAAAGTCATTCCCCTGTGTCCTGTTCTTCTTCCCTACGCCACTCCTGAAAAAAACGTTGCCTTCATTGCCTGGTATAAACGGAGCAGGCAATTTATAGTTAGTCAGGTCGTCACCGGGTTTGTAGCCAACGGGATACCCCCTTACCCCGTGTTTCTCCCAAAATTCCGCAGGTATAGTGTTTTCTAAATGACAACTAAAACAAACATCATTTGCCCTGTCTAAGGGCAATTTTGCCGGATTTACTATGTTCTCCAAACCCGGTGCATTCGCATGATCTCCGCCGGGGCCATGGCAGGATTCGCAGGCAATATTCCATTCTGCAAACTTGTTTCCTGTTTTTATCAATCCTGTTGTATGGCATCCGTCACACAGCAGAGAGGTTGGCCTCTGTTTCCAGTCTTGAGGGTAGTAGTTGTTCCACCATTCGTCCTGAGGAAAATATCGTGCCCATTTTTTATCTGTCACATTCCATTGGGCAGGCAACATGTAATAATCATTGCCAATTTTTTTCATAAAACGCTGCTTAAACCGGCTTCCGACAAGCAGGTCAACATCTTCAAGATTGAACGTTCGGTGTTCGCTTTTTACAGAGAAATCGGCAACCAGTGCGCCGGGAGATTTTGGATCTTGTATCATTTTGCTATGATAGGTTGTTTTCCACCCCGCGTAATGTGCAGGATGACAAATCTTACAGACCTTCGATCCTACATGTCCTTCTGCGCCTTTAGCATAATCCGGCACTGGTATTTCCCGAATTGTATCAGTCTTTTCAAGCTGTTGTTTCACCTCACTATATTTAGGTGTGGTTGTACAGCCGGCATATAACAAAAAAATGAGACAGGGAAAAATCAGTTTTAATTTCATATCATCTCCTCTTTATTTTGTTTTTCCGTTGAATAAAAAGCATGCAGGGCATCAAAGAGTTCCGCCCCTTTTTTCAACCGGGCGTTATCATCCTTAAGGGTCAGACACAAGCCATGAATCACACGTTCAAAACCTTTCGCATCTTCTCTGCCGTATTTCCCATCCTTTAAATCAATGTCATGAACAATCTCTGCTATGTGCTGCAATGCAGTAGTTTGAAATTGAAAAGCCTTTATAAGGGTCTCAAATGTGCAGTCATCTCCATGGTGAGTAAATTCAGAACCATACATATCAAAAGGAATCATGTCTTTTGGAGGTTTTTGCGCATTTTTTTGTAAAAAAATAAATTGCGCCTTTTTGTCGATAAAGTTTTTAATAAGCCAGGCGGATGCGATGCGATCAATATAGACATCATTTCTGGTTACCCATTTCTTATTCTGAAAATCTTTCACGTGGTAGGTTTTACTGAGTATGCTTTCCTCTTTTTTAAATTTATTTGGCAGGTATTCTAATTTTTTCTGTAATAATTTGATTATATTATCTGCTTTGTTTCGCTGGGGCGCTTGAAAAAAATCGACCTTTAATATTTCTTCATACCACTTTGTTATTTCTCTTAAATTCTTTTGGAGGTCTCTTATTGTACTTTCCGTTAATCCTTTGGTTCTTTCTGTTTGTTCTGTTTTTTTTAAAAGAGCTTCACACGATTCAGATAAATTGCAATATTCTTTGCCGGAAATCTCACAAAAGGCCTTAATAATTTCTGTTTCCTGGTTTTCGTCATATGATTCTGTAATAAATAACGAGGCATCATTCCCGCTATCCTTAATCAGTTTGCCCAACCACAGCATAACCTCTTCGTGTTCTTTTGTATAAGGAAGCACATACACGGCATTTTTAAAAAGCACAGCGCCGTATTTTTTTAAATTACGCCAGACCCTCACCCGGAGATTAGGCGCATTCTGTGCAATTTGATGTATAAAAAGTATCCACTTATTCATAAATGATAATGTTATAGGTATTACATTATGTAATTATAATAACAAACAATTTGGTAATGTCAACGAAATTTTGCATGAAGTGGGATTGGTAGGGATACGAAAATATAACGATAAAAAATGTAGGGGGCTGAAGATTTTTTACCTTTTATAAACAGAATACGTTATACCCTTCTTGGTTAGTAAAAATGTTATAGCTCCGTCTTTGTGTGTTTGAGGTGTTATAATATTGCGATGGTGTAATGTATCGAGCGCCTTGTGCGACACAGTTTTATCATGTGAGTTAATAAATGCATGTGATGGCCGAACTCTATCGATAAACTTCTGTAAATTCCTGGAAAAAGAACCGTGATGGGGTATTTGAACAATATCCGACCTGATTTGTTCCTGTTTTGTCAGCAGCGCCTTTATCCCTTGTTGCTGAATATCCGCACACAAAAGAATGGAGTGTCCGAGATATTCAATCTTTATCACACAGGAATTATCGTTTGATGTTGAGGACACAGTCGGAGAAAATAATGAGGGGTGAAGTATTGTGACGGTTGCGGGTTCAAAGCCTTTTATCTCTAATCCATGGAATAATGGGGCGGTATGGATATGGGTTTTCTTTAAAAGTTCAAGTATGGTGCGGCCTGTTTCCGATTTGAAAAAATAGGGTTGTGAATACACCCGTTTTACGTTGAATCTTTCGATGATTGAAGGAAGGCCATTCCAGTGATCGTTGTGCTCATGGGATAAAATTACCATATCTATTTTTTTTATTTTCTCACTCCACAGGAAGGGGGCTGCAATGTGTTTTCCTGCATCATAGCTATGCCATGTGCCTGCGTCATACAAGATGTTTTTTCCATTGGGGAATTGAATAAATAAAACAGCGCCATGTCCGACATCCAGGCAGGTTAATTTCAGGGAAGATGATTGATATTTTATTATATTGGAGAATGTAAGGATATTTGCGCTTAATAAACCCCAGAGTGCAATCTGGAAATAGTTTATTGATAAATACGTGCGATATAGGATAAAAAGTAGCAATGTGTAATATGCAAAAATTCCTGTAAGTGAAGGCCCGGTAACATAAAAATAAGAATACGACAGGTGAGAAAGGAATGAGACCATTGATTCTAATGCAATATCTGTTGTTGATGCTATCCACGCGGAAATTGCAGCCAAGGGGGGGAATACGGTTCCGGATATCAATAAAACAGTGCCGCTGACGATAATAATCCAGAATAAGGGAAATGCCATAATACTGACGATGGAGACGTACGGTGTGAAAATATGGAAGTAGTATGCCGTGAGCGGCAGGGTGGCTATCCATGCTGCCAGTGAGATGCAGAAGAGTTTGCGTACATATTTTTTTATGAAGAATAACCTGCTTCGTTCTTCCGGCGCCTGTAACTTTTCCACAAACAAAGCAGTCCTGAATAACGCTGCTTCAATCCTTGGGGCGCCATAGACAATGCCAGCCGTTGCCAGTGTCGATAACTGAAATCCGATGCTGAAAAGGTCGGATGGATTTCGCACAAGAATAAATAATACCGCCGTAAAAATACTGCTGGTGATATCCCATTGCCGGTGTACCAAATAGCCGCAAAAGAAAACAATAGCCATAATACTTGCGCGCTGCACAGGAGGATTGAAACCGGTTAAAAAAGCGTAGAAAAGAGTGACGGTCACTATTATGCCAATGGTGACTGTGTGATTGATACCAAGGGCGCGCAGCGGCAAGAGCACCGTAATTATCACTATTCCTACATTAAAACCGCTTATGGCAATGAAGTGGATAATGCCTGTTTTTATGAAAGTATCGATTGTTTCTTCTGATAACCAAACCCTGTCGCCTAATAAGATGCTGCTGATCAACGGAGCGCTATTGCTGAAAGTATGGGTATAAATAGCGTTATTGAAATAATTTTTTAAAGAGTATATAAAACCATAAAACCTGTTGTTGGTGGAATGCACACCTGATATTTTAATATTGTTTATGTTTGTTATCGTCATTAAGGAACGAACAGAAGGTTTTTGTCTCTTTAAATAATCTTTGTAGTTGAACTCCCCCGGGTTGCGTGGTGGCCTTGGGAGATAGGCGTAACCAAAGAGTTCGACTTCTTGTCCGTACACTAATTGTTGCAAGAGACGGGAACTTTTGTTGTCGGCAAGTAATTCTTTGCGTGACAGGTAAACGTTGACCCTGGCATGGCCCGATACTTCTTTCCATCCTGAAATAGTTTCAACCTCATGTATTTGTATGATGAAGGATATTTTTTCATCGGATTGTTTATTGAATGTATTTGATTGATATTCTGCCAGGCGTTTATTTGATACGTTTTCATCCAATAGGATAGGTGGGTTAACAATTATTCCTCTTATGCGTTGGATAGATTTTTGTGTGCTCAGTGTATGTTCAATATGATTGTCAGGGGTAAAATCATTACGGCAGTCGTAGTATGCAACGGAGAGCGCGATGATCAGAACAGGCATAGAGAGCAGTAATAATGTGCTGTTTTTGGTGAAAAACAAACCTGAAAAACACACTATCCAGCACAGCAGGCAAATTCCCAGAGTTATGTGCAGGGGAATTTCCGTCTGCGATCCAAGGTAAATACCGCAGAGAAACAAAAGTGTAATGGGTATAATCGGCCTTTGCATGTTTTTAGCTCTGGGAACGATACATATACAACGTTACGTAATAGTACCGGTAGATAAAAAAGGTATCGATTGTACGGAATTTTGCTTAAGCAGTAAGTGTAAAGGTATAGAAAACAATAATTTTTGCAATAAAAATTTCAAACTTTACAACAAATCCTGGTTTCGGTGTGGTTGTGGTCAGGGAAGTGCCTGCAACAGTATGTGCTCAATGGGGTGCAGATTAGATTTATGCAGTTGCAGAAAAGATACAAAAATTGGTGATAATGCCGGAAAGAAGCATAACCTGGTTGAAGTTGCTACACTCCTCACTTAAAAATTGACGCATTAATACTAAGTTGCATTCATACATAAACTAATATATAATATCCTCCTATAATAAATTTACCTGAGGATATTATATATTAGTTTATGTATGAATGCAACTTAGTATAAACATATTGTTTGGTAACTATAGTCCTCTCACCCTATTTTATAAGAAATGAATAAATGGACAGGGAGAATAATACTTTACTAATAAAACGGTCGCTGTCCCTGTTTAAAGTCCCTATTTAACCTACTTTGGCATTATTTTCAACCAATCGTCCATAGTGAGTACGGGAACTATTTTGCCGGTTTGGCTTGGTATAAGCGGGAGAAAGAATTCTACTACGGCAGCATAATCACTTGCCTCTATGAGGATAAAATAATCATGCTCTGTTACCGTAACGTATGCGCCGAGTATCTTTATTCCTTTTTCTTCTGCCTTTTTTCTTCCTTCCCAGAAAGAATTGAGCATTTTTGCACCGTCAGAGCTTCTGCCGGGGCAATTGTCGGCAGTATGAGTCCAATGGGCAACATAGAGTGTTCCTTTATTCGTGCTGTCTGACGGCCACTTTAAGTCCTTGTCATTGGCAGATAGTGAACTGCATGATATTATTATTGTAAATACAAAAATCCAGAAAATTCTATATTTCATAAATAACCTATCTTCCTTTCTTTTGTTGCCGCGTCGGTGTGGACGTTTTTGTTATGAGCCGGTTCGTTGAAGTATTAATTTAGCGAATTGTCGGATAAAGAATCTTCCGCTTTGTTTTTTCTGTATACGTCAATTATTAAGTATGCTTGTCCCAGAACATTAATCAATATAAATATGACTTCTGCAATGATGGCGATGCGATTCCACGGTGACCAGCCGGAACCCTGCTTCAATTTAGTGTTTAAGTCACCATTCAACTTGTTGTATAGATTCAAGTGGCCTTCAAATGCGCCAGCGTCAATTTTCAGCCGCTCATTGTAGTAAGTCGCTGCTGTGATTTGCTTCTGGTTCAATTGGCTTCTTAATTCATTTTTCTTCTGTTCAATTAAATCCATTGCACATCTACATAAGAGGGGTCACACCTTGATTAGTGATTTAATTTCTTCAAATTGTTTATGAATTTCATCGTCTTTCGATATCATTGATTTCATAATCGTTACCCGCCGGCTTATGGAAGAATATCCAAGACCAAACAAATTGCCGATTTCCTGATTATTATACCACCCCGTGTTCCATAAAAGATAGATCAATAAATCACGTTTGTGTTTGTCTGCATCGCTTATCCTGGCAGATTGTAAGAAATCTTTCGTGTTGCATTGCAACACCTTTGCGGCTTTCTCTAAGATGGTTTTAGGATTGGTATCTCTTAAAACGTGTCGCTTCTGGGGAATTTCAACGTCAGGTTTTTCGGATGAATATTTAGACCTGATGTAGTCAACAAACTCCTGTGAGCCGAGAAAAAGGCCGTGCCGAAAATCTTCCCATATTCTTTTCTCTTCCCGGGAATATCTTTGGGTCATTTCCCTGTATGCCTTGTTTTTATCTTTTGAATCAAAATAAGAAAGAATCGGCGCTGTACGTAACCACTCGGGTGATTTTTTACCATAGGCATATACGGGATAACTGCTCCAGGGATAACCCGCTAACCGGCTGATTATTCCGGCCCGCAGCGGATTCCTGTGGATATAGCAGGAAAGAAGCATCAGGTATTTAATGTTTTGGACAAGAAAGTTTTTGAACCGCCCCTGGAAAAGGTGTCCATTTCGTTTGTATTTTAGATTATACCGGCGTGTGTACGTAGTGCCAAACCATTGCATGCCCTGAGAAATATTGGGCTTATTGGTTTTGAGGAGCAAATGATAATGGTTATTCATGAGTACATAGGCATAAACCTCAATCTCGAACCTTTCCGACATGTTTCCCAAAATCTCCAGGAACGAGATACGATCACCATCGTCTGCAAAAATATCCCTTCGCTCGTTTCCCCGTGACAGGATGTGATAGTATGCCCCCTCAAATTCTATACGCCAAGGTCTTGACATGGCAGGCATGATAGCAAAGTAGGTTACTCTTGTCAACTATATAATCACTAATCAAGGTGTGACCCCTATTTGCTATTTGCATTCCGTCAGCTTGAGCCGCTGGTTAGGCAACATTACAATACGCTTTGATTCCAATCTTCGCGACTATCCCTAGCATTACTGCCACCGCTGGTACTAGCACAGTTGCGGGATAGCCAATTGCCGCACCGATAGCGGCAGAGATTGAGGAGATCAGCAAAGCTCGTGTGGCTTTGGTCTCGTCTGCCAGTCGCTTCTTATCTTCGGCATAGGACTCTTCATCACAAACGAACTTTCTGAGCTCGGCTTTGAATCTATCCCAAAACGGCTTTGTGTCTCTTGTGCCGCCAAAGGGCACATTGTTTTGAGGTCCGTTTGCAGAGATATACAGTTCTGCAACCTTTTCTGGTTCGTTTTGTTTCAGCAAGGCATTCAGGGTGTTTTGCTGGTAAGGTTTCAACTCGGCAATGTAGTCGGCGAGGCTTCCATCAGGAATAGTCAGGCTCATCACATCATCTCCTTAATGTACTCAGCACTTATGCAGTGAGTCGTTTGATGAAGTTCTCTTGGATTAATGCCACCCAAAGATATTCCTCCCCCTTGTGGAATCCACGCACCCATTAGCATCCCACTGATATGCTGGTTTCTCAGACTAAAAATAAGAGATCCAGACTGCCCCGGACGAGATTGAATATTGATTACTGCGTGTTTTGACTTAATGCCTGTCGACTCTAAAAGAACCTTTGCGCCGACCTCTGCTTTTTGAAAGGTGAGACATCTTCTCCCTTCTACACAATGAGGGAACCCAAAGATTCCAACTTCCTCTCCGATATTGGTTGAGTCAAAGGAACCAAGCGGCGGAATAGTCCCAGAGAATGTGAGGTCGGCTTTAAGTATTGTTATGTCCTTTATTGGATCGATTTCTTGTACGTTGACTCGGACCGGTTTGCAACTTGTATCTGACAAATCCTGATACTCATTCATATTTTGAATATGCGGGGCTAGGATAACAAGGTCTTTGTCGTTGTCGCCAATAACATGTCGAGGAGTAACAACGAGGCCGCTATTTGAAATGATAAAACCGCTACCAAGCATATTGACACCTTGTGGGGTGATCTTTCCCACGACGAGAACTAACTGTGTGAAGATGTTCATTGAACCTCCATGTAATGTTGCCTAATACGTTTACAGGCGACTTATTATACGGCTATTTTGGTATATAATAAAGTTCGCGTATGTTTTGCCGCTGATATATCATAACCATTAAAATATTTCAATATTTTATTTTTTAAAACGATGAGCAACTATTATGCCTGCCCAAGCCTAAATTATTAGATCAGGTGCGTGATGCAATCAGGGTAAAATACTATAGCATGAGAACAGAAGAAGCGTATGTTTATTGGATTAAACGATGTATCCTTTTTCATGAAAAAAGGCATCCATTACACATGGGAAAACATGAAGTCAGTAAATTCCTTTCTCATCTTGCCGTTGAGGGAAAGGTGTCTGCTTCTACGCAGAATCAGGCATTAAGCGCTATTTTGTTTCTCTACCAGGAAGTGCTCAAACAACAACTAAACTGGATAAATAATGAAAGAGGGTTTTGGCACAGTTTATTTACCTTTTGCTCTTGCAAAAAAATATCCAAATGCTGAAAGAGAATTTGCATGGCAATACGTATTCCCGGCTTCCAATCGCTCTATTGATCCAAGACCAGGGATAGAACGGAGACACCATATTTATGAAACGGTTTTACAAAAGGCAGTAAAGGCTGCGGTTCGTGCAGCCGGAATCAGTAAACCGGCAAGATGTCATACCTTTCGCCACAGTTTTGCAACGCATTTACTTGAAGATGGTTATGATATCCGTACGGTACAAGAATTACCGGGACATAAAGATGTGAGTACGACAATGATTTATACGCATGTTTTGAATAAAGGCGGCAAAGGGGTCAGGAGTCCTCTTGATGGACTGTGACGGACTATTTCTTTTAATTGTGATAGCTGTATGACAGATCAATAATTTTGGTGGCATCCTTGCTGCACTCTGTTATTTCCTGAAATAATCGGGGTCGTTGGATTGGATTATTTTCAGCAGTTCAGTATGGATTGTTTTTGAACCGGCAACGATGTTGCCTGTTTTCAGATAGTTGTTCTTGTCGCTGAAATCGGTTGTTATTCCCCCGGCTTCCTGAATTAAGAGTGCGCCTGCCGCGATATCCCATGGTGACAACGCATATTCAAAAAAAGCGCCAAATATCCCTTCCGCAGTGTAGGCAAGATCGAGGCTTGCAGAACCTCCTCGTCTTAGGTCTGACACATGGTTAAATAATTCCCTGAATATCTTCACATAGGTATCAACGATGTGTTTTTTTCTGAAGGGAAAGCCCGTTGCGATAAGAGAGGTTTTTATATTTTGTGAGCGGGATACATGTATGGGGTTGCCGTTTTTCCGTGCGCCATGTCCCTTTATTGCGGTAAAGACATCGTCTCTTAAAGGGTCATACACAAGCCCCACGCAGAGTTCTCCTTCTATTTCCAAAGCAATCGAAATTGCAAAAGCCGGCACGCCGTGTATGTAGTTTGCGGTGCCGTCTAATGGGTCGATGATCCACAGGAAAGGTGAGGCATGTGTATTTGCACTCGATTCTTCGGCTAATATGGCATGGTCGCTGAAATGTTTTGCAATGTGATCTTTGATGATTTCTTCCGACTTTTTATCCACATCAGTAACGAAATCGTTCGCGGCCTTTTCATTAATCATGGAAGGGTTTAATTTTCTGAAATGTTTTTTCTGGATAGTACCTGCTTCCCGTGCGGCGTTATTCGCCACTTCAAGATAGGTCTTTAGTGTTTGTTGGGTCGTCTTCATTTATTTCGTGAAAGACTAAATAAGACTCTTGCCCGTGAGTACTTTATACGCGTTCAGATATTTTTCAGACGTTTTCTGAATTATATCGGGAGGGAGTTCCGGTGCTGGCGGATTTTTATCCCACGGAATGCTTTCCAGATAGTCGCGGATAAACTGTTTGTCGTATGAGGGTTGTGGTTTTCCTGGTGTATAGCTCTCAAGAGGCCAGAATCTTGAAGAGTCTGGGGTGAGTACTTCATCGATGAGTATTGTTTTGTTCTCTGGCGTAATGCCCCATTCGAATTTGGTGTCACAAATAATAATGCCTTTGCTCTTTGCATATTCACGTGCTGTAGTGTAAATTTTCAGGCTTTTTTCCTTTAATTCATCGGTTAACGTTTTTCCTACCATGTCGATTACCTTCGAAACGGGGATATTTTCATCATGGCCGGTGGTTGCTTTTGTTGAAGGGGTAAAAATAGGTTCCGGAAGTTTGTCGGATTCTTTTAGTCCCGCAGGCAACTTTATTCCGCAGATGGACTGGGTTTTTTGGTATTCTTTCCAGCCTGAGCCTGCCAGATATCCACGAATGACGCATTCTACCGGAATAACTTTTACTTTTTTCACCAGCATGGAACGTCCCTGAAGGAGGCTTTTGTGTTGTTTGACAATCGCGTTATCAATAGTATCTAAATTAGTGGTAATAAGATGATTCTCTGCGATGTCAGATGTGTAGTGGAACCAATATTCTGATAATCCTGTAAGCACCCTTCCTTTATAGGGGATTCCGTTGGGGAGAACCACGTCGAACGCTGAGATACGGTCAGTAGTTACGATAAGCAAAGCGTCGTTCACTTCATAAATATCACGTACTTTTCCGCGATTGTGCAATTTAAGTTGCGAAATGTTGGTGGTTAGCAAGGGTTGTGTTTTTTGAATCATAGTCTGTAAAATGTCCTTTTCTTATATGACGCTATTTTGTAAGTATTGGTTGAGTTTTATTTTGAGTTTATTTAATCCCTGCAGTTTCGGTTTCAGGGACAATGCAATATGAAGGTGTTTTAATGCGTTTTCGTAATCCTGTAATTTGAGATGACATTCAGCCATTTTTTTGTAAATAAACGCTTTTTCATTTTTACATAAATCCAACTGGAGTAATTTCTGATAATGTAATAAGGCTTTATCCGGGGAGGCTTTTTTTGTCAATTTACGGCAATAAATATTTCTGATTCTTTCTTTTGTCTCTTCCAGTAAATGTTGCCGGTCGGAGAGTTGTTTTCCCTTTTCCAGTATATACTCGTAAAGTTTAATGGAAATTTCATATTTGCCGGATTTTTCATATGCCTCTGCCAGCAAAAATTTGCAATCGATAAAATCCCGATGATTAAGATGGAGAAAGAAATCTAAATCCGGGGAAGCATTTAACAAATATTCATATTTTTCAATTGCTTTGCTTGCATGTCCATTGAGAAGATAGGAAAAAATTATGCGAATATCTATGGTGATTTTTTCCGATTCGTTAGCAGGCGTTTTTTGTTTTGTTTCCCGAACAGTATCTTGTTTGTGCCGGGAATGACGAAAAAGCAAGTCATATTGTTTGCGGGAATGTGAGTTGGAAAGTGTTTTATATGCCTGTATGATGATTTTTGTTTTTGATTCCGCCCATGACTTGTTGGGGCCATTTGTATCCGGATGATATTTTTTGATCAGGGTGCGGAATGAGCGTTTTATTTCTTCAGCGCTTACTTCTTCATGCACTTCAAGGATATTATAATAATTTACCATGATGAAACTGAGAATTATTAATAAATAAACGGAGTAGTTGCTTACTACAATGTGATTTTGGCTAAACGAATGTTCAAATATTTGTGGGGGTATTTTTCCGCAGAAAAACTTCAAATATCCGGTAAAAAATGTTTCATTTCCAAAATAACTGGGTCAATGCTAACAGCAATTTTCACTATTGTCAACAAATTTGATTTATTCTGGTTTTGATTTGATTAAAAGAAATTTATTCATACCGCAGGGTTTCAACGGGGTCAAGTCTTGCGGCTCTAACAGCGGGATAGATGCTGAAAATTACACTGCTGATTATTGCGATAAAAATGGTCAGTAGTATGCTTAAAGGTTTGATGACGGTAGGTATCTTGTCAAAATAATATACTTCCGGAGGAAAAGGTCTCCATCCGGATAAATTATATATTACGTTTTCTAACCAGTTAATACGTAAAACAACAGAAAGTCCTATGGCAGCTCCGGCACATGAGCCTATGACGCCAATAAATAGTCCGTTTAAAAGAAAAATGGACATAATGCCTTGGGTAGTGGCCCCCAAGGCTTTTAATATGCCGATGTCCTTTGATTTTTCCAGTACAATCATGGTCAGGATTGCCAATATATTAAACCCTGCGACAACGATGATGAAAAAAAGGATAAATGCCATAACACGTCTCTCTAGCATTACTGCGGTCAGGAACGTCCTTCTTGCATCCTCCCATGTTTGCACATAATATTCAAAGCCCAAAGACGCCTGCAACGTGTCGCGCACTTCGTTTGCATAGCGATAATCATCAAGTTTTACGCTTATACCGGAGACGGCATTTTTTTCTTTTATACCCGTTAATTCCTGTGCTTCGGAAAGAGGGATATATACGTAATTCTTATCAAAATCGTACATCCCAGATTTAAACATTCCTTCAAAAATGAATGCCTTTACGCTGATTTTATCCCATTGTTTTAGTGTTACCAGCACTATCTGTTCGCCTTTTTGTACGAAACTTATAGGGTCTGTTTCCGGATCGCCGGGGCCGATTCTTACGAGTTCTATGCCGCAAAATGTGCTTGCTGTTTGTTTTTCTCCATGAGTTTTTTGTAAATCTTCGGGTTGTTTCCCGAAGGGTGATATAAAACTATTAAAATCTCCTACGGTTGCTTCTGCAAGGGGATCGATTCCTTTAAAATAGACAAATTCTTTTCTCCCCCGTATTTTTATAAGCGCAGGGCCTTCAACAAAAGGCGCACAGGCAGATACATGTTTCGTAGTTTTAATTTTTTCCATTACCTGTTGGTAATTTTCAAGGCCGTACATGCCTCCCTTTGTTATGATGATATGTGTCAGTGTTCCCCTGATTCTGCTTCGTAATTCCTGATCGAATCCATTCATAACAGAGAGGACAACGATTAGCGTCATGACTCCCACGGCAACGCCGGCTATCGCAAAAAACGATATTTTTCTGCTGCGCAAATAACGAAAACAAATAAAAAGTTTGTACATTTAAGTTTAAATTCGGATTGTATTTAAAAGTATTATGTATATAATTTTGGAATTCTAGCACAATTAAATTGCAATAAGCAATTAATAATTTACTGTTATTGGAGGCATTGAATGTTATATTTCAAAACAGCGGGAGAATCGCACGGAAAATGCTTGGTTTCGGTTTTGGAAGGATTTCCGGCCGGGGTATTTCTTGATAAAGAATTAATAGATAAGGAGTTGAGACGCAGGCAAGGCGGATTTGGCAGAGGGGGAAGAATGAAAATCGAAGCAGACCGTGTGGAAATTCTCTCTGGCATAAGAAATAATATAACGTTAGGAAGCCCGATTTGTTTAATGATAAAAAACAGTGATTATAAGATTGATGAACTGCCTGCGGTCACAAGGCCGCGTCCCGGTCATGCGGATTTGGCAGGTGTGATTAAATACGGTCACAAAGACGCAAGGAATATATTGGAACGTGCGAGTGCAAGGGAGACAGCCGCAAGGGTCGCGGTTGGTGCGGTATGTAAAATATTGCTTTCTCACTTCAACATAAACGTTTTTGGTTATGTCAAAGGTATTGGCGGAATTAATTCTAAAAAACAATTAGAGGATGATAGAGAAAAGACGGTTGAAATCCGTGATAATAGCAAGGTGTATTGTATAGATGTGGATATCGAAAGCAAAATTATTGATAAGATAAAACGGGCTGTTGAAATGGGTGATTCCCTTGGTGGTATTATAGAGGTGGTGGTGAATGGGGTACCCATTGGACTAGGGAACCATACTCAATGGGACTTAAAGCTGGACGCAAGGCTTGCTTTTGCACTCATGTCAATACAGGCAGTTAAGGCAGTTGAAATTGGCGCGGGGTTTGAAAATGCGGATAGATTTGGGTCGCAAGCCCATGATGAGATATTTTATGAAAATTCTGGAGGAGGAAAGTCAGTAACCGCTGGTTTCAAAAGACTTACAAATAATGCAGGGGGGATAGAAGGTGGGATTAGTAATGGAGAGGATATCGTTGCAAGAGCGTTTATGAAGCCCATTCCAACATTAAAAAAGCCTTTAAAGTCGGTAGATTTACTGACAAAGGAACCAGTAGAGGCATCATATGAAAGATCGGATATTTGTGCGGTTCCCGCTGCATCTGTTGTTTGTGAAGCAATGGTAGCATTCGAAATAGCAAGGGCTTTTACAGAGAAATTTGGAAGAGATAGCATTGAAGAAATTAAAAGAAATTACAATGGGTACATTGAAAATATGTAATTAAAGACTCTGTTACGTAAGAAATTATTAAACAATTCAAAAATAACATAACAGAAGTGCAAATTTAAGTATAAATTTTGCTTGAATAATCTTAATGTTTTGATAATATTATCGCTTCGCCGTGCTAGCGTAGCTCAATGGCGGAGCAGCGGTTTTGTAAACCGCAGGTTGTGGGTTCGAGTCCCACCGCTAGCTTAATAAATTTATCATTTGTCCATGCGAAAAAGATTGTTTTGCAATGAGAGTTTTTTCCCGTATAATTCGTACCGTAATTCAGATTGCAAAAGGTAAATTGTTCTCCTGAAATATTAAATAAAATATCAGAGGGGTGGATACCCGAGTGGCCAAAGGGGACAGACTGTAAATCTGTTGGCATAGCCTACGGAGGTTCGAATCCTCCTCCACCCACCATAAATAGTTTGTGGTTGTATTTTTGCAGCATATTAAGCACCATGGCGTATACTTGGCAAAGCGGTGAACTTATAAACGTAACATAAATTTATGTGGTTGTTGATTTTTCTGCGGGCGTAGCTCAATGGTAGAGCCCTAGCCTTCCAAGCTAGTCATGTGGGTTCGATTCCCATCGCCCGCTTTTTATATTTAAGATATGTGAGGTTTTCAGCATAAAGCCTTATTTTGAATGCATTGTATTCAGGGGTAGAAAATGTACTGCCTCTGGGTGCGATAATTACGTACAATTTGTCCGATTATCGGTTATTTGTAAGTGATTAAACCTTGGGTTGGGGCAGATGTGTAAAATATGATTTATTTTATTTGACATTTACATTTTTTTTGTTATATTTGATAAATTCTGGTTTTTCCGAGAAAGTGTCGTTGGGGAAATAAAGAATAGTTGTATATAGTTGAAAATTAAGCATTTGCTGCTGTAGCTCAGTGGTGGAGCACGTCCTTGGTAAGGACGAGGTCATGGGTTCAAATCCCATCAGCAGCTCCAGATAAAATATAAAAAAGATAATTTTGAAATAATTGTATCAGAGTGATAATACTAACATAAAAGGGGTAGCTAATGGCTAAAGAAGTATTTCAGCGAACGAAGCCGCATTTAAACATAGGGACGATAGGGCATGTAGATCATGGGAAGACGACGTTAACGTCGGTAATAACGCGTGTATTGTCGAAGCATGGGTTGGCGAAGGACAGGCCGTTTGATACCATAGACAAGGCGCCGGAGGAGAGGGAGAGGGGTATAACGATAGCGATATCGCATGTGGAGTATGAGACGAAAAAGAGGCATTATGCGCATGTGGATTGTCCTGGTCATGCGGATTATGTGAAGAACATGATAACGGGGGCGGCGCAGATGGATGGGGCGATATTGGTGGTAAGCGCGCCGGATGGTCCGATGCCGCAGACCCGTGAGCATATATTGTTGTCGAGGCAGGTAGGAGTTCCGAGGATAGTGGTGTTTTTGAATAAGGTGGACATGTTGGAGGATCCTGAGTTGCTGGAGCTTGTGGAGATGGAGATAAGGGAGCTGCTGAGCAAGTATGAGTTTCCTGGCAATGAGATACCGGTGGTGAGAGGTTCTGCGTTGAAAGCGGCAGAGTGTGGGTGTGGAGGTGCGGAGTGTGCCAGTTGCGGGCCGATATTGAAGTTGATGGATGCAGTGGATACGTATATACCTGATCCTGTAAGAGAGATAGACAAGCCGTTTTTGATGTCGGTGGAAGATGTGTTTAGTATAAAGGGTCGAGGGACGGTAGGAACGGGCAGGGTAGAGAAGGGGAAGGTGAAGGTTGGGGACGAGGTGGATGTTGTTGGGATTAGCAAGGAGATAAAGAAGTCGGTTGTTACCGGTGTGGAGATGTTTAATAAGACGCTGGAGGAGGGTCAGGCTGGTGATAACCTTGGAGTGTTGCTGAGGGGAATAGAGAAGGATGATTTGGAGCGTGGTCAGGTGTTGGCAAAGCCTGGGAGCATAACGCCGCATACGAAGTATGAGGCGGAGGTGTATATATTGACGAAGGAAGAAGGGGGAAGACATACGCCGTTTTTTAATGGGTACCGGCCGCAGTTTTATTTCAGGACGACGGATGTGACGGGAGTTGTGTCGTTGACGGGAGGGGCGGAGATGGTGATGCCTGGAGATAATGTGAAGATCAATGTGGATCTGGTGACGCCGATAGCGATGGATGAGGGGTTGCGATTTGCGATTAGGGAAGGCGGAAAAACGGTGGGTGCTGGTGTTGTTACAAAAATTGTTGCTTAAATAAGCGATTTTTGGATTGATTTTTTGCAAATATGTGGTAATCTCAAAGACTTGAATTTTTTTGGTGGTTTAGGGCTTTTTTGGAGTATAGAAGTGTTAGATCAGAAAATTAGAATACGGATGGAAGCATACGATCATAGAATACTAGACCAATCAGCTTTAGAAATTGTTGAAACGGCGAAGCGTACAGGTGCGAAGGTTTTTGGTCCTATTCCGTTACCTACTCGGATTGAGAGATATACTGTATTGAGATCTCCGCATATCGATAAAAAGTCGAGAGAGCAATTCGAAGTAAGAACTCACAAAAGACTGATTGATATATTGGAACCTACGGCGAAGACAATGGATGCGCTGAATCGTATTAACATGCCGGCGGGTATAGAAATTAAAATAAAGGCATAATTAGAAAAATTTATCAGTATAGGGTTAATACATATGTTGAAAAGTTTGCTGGGTGAGAAAATGGGCATGACCCAGATATACACGGATGATGGTGTAGTTGTTCCGGTTACTTTGATAAAAGCTGGTCCCTGCAGTGTTTTGCAGATAAAAACATCTGAGAACGATGGATATTCTGCGATTCAGCTCGGATATGGGGATAAGAAAAAGAAAAGAGCCACGAAGCCAGAGGTCGGTCATGCTGAGAAAGCGTCATTGCTTCCGTGCAGATTTGTCAGGGAGGTGAAACCTGATGAAAATGCTGAAATTAATCTTGGACAAACGGTAACGCTAAGTATGTTTGATGATGTCAAGAAAGTTGATATTGCTGGCATATCTAAAGGAAAAGGTTTTGCTGGTGTCATGAAAAGGTGGGGCATGAAGGGAGGATTGCAAACTCATGGTTCTACGAGGCATCGTTCTGTGGGATCTATCGGTTCAAATACTGATCCGGGGAGGGTAATTCGAGGGAAGAGGATGCCTGGGAGGTTGGGTGGCGATCGTGTAACGGTAAAGAATCTTGAGATAGTTAAAATTGATAAGAATAAAAATATACTTTTTGTTAAGGGTGCTGTTCCTGGTCATAAGGGAAGTTGCCTGTTAATCAAAAAAGTTGTATAATTTTTGGGTAAAAAATATGCAAATAACTGTATATAGTAGTGAAGGCAAAGAGATTGAAAATCTGAAGGTATCTGACGGTATAATTCAGTGTCCTGTTCGCTGTAAACTGTTAAGAGATGCTGTGAAGATGTATGAAGCAAATAAAAGGCAGGGAAATGCCTCGACAAAAACCAAGGCGGAGGTTGCAGGAGGAGGTAAAAAACCATGGGCACAGAAACACACAGGCAAGGCAAGGGCTGGAAGTAACCGGTCTCCTATTTGGAGGGGCGGTGGTATAGTTTTTGGCCCGAAACCGAGGGATTATTCGTATTCAATTCCAAAAAGGGCTAGGAAGGAGGCGCTTTATTCTGCGCTCGCCTCAAAGTTTAAAGACCGTGAAGTGGTAGTGGTGGACAATTTGGATTTTAGTGTGCCGAAAACAAAAAAAATGGTTTTAATACTAAAATCTCTTGGGATTTTCGGGGAAAGTTGTTTGATAGTGATATCGAAGGTTACAGAGCCACTTTTGAAATCTTCAAGGAATATTCCTTCTGTAAAAATGATGGAATGTGGTGATTTAAACGCATACGAAATTCTGAAACCGAAAAAAATATTAATAACCAAACAGGCTTTGGGTAGTTTGGGATAGGAGTTATTGGATTTTATGGATAAATATCAGGTTATTAAGGGGCCGTTAAGAACTGAAAAGAGTGTTGCGGATGGGGAGAAAACAAATGCCTATCATTTTGAGGTGGACGTAAAGGCGAATAAGATACAAATTAAAAAGGCGATCGAAGATATATTTAGCGTAAAAGTGGAGAGTGTGCGGACTCTGGTAAAAAAGGGAAAGAAAAGAAGGGTTAGATTTATAATGGGCAAAACAAAGGAATGGAAGAAAGCCATTGTTGCGCTAAAAGAAGGTAATGCAATTGATTTCGGCTATTAAAGATAATAAAGAATTGGGGTAAAATAACAAATATGGGCATAATTTATTACAAACCTGTAACGCCTGGAAGAAGATTTGCGAGTGTTTCAGATTTTTCTGAAATAACGAAGACAAAGCCGGAAAGATCACTAATTGAGCCGTTAAGAAAAACAGGGGGAAGGAATTCTGAAGGTAAAATTACTGCGGGAAATGTTGGTGGCGGCAGTAAGAAGCAGTATAGGATGATTGATTTTCAAAGAAGAAAGGATGATATTCCGGCGAAGGTTGCAAGCATAGAGTATGATCCAAACAGATCAGCGAGGATTGCTTTGCTCCATTATGCTGATGGCGAGAAAAGATATATTTTAGCTCCTGAGAATTTAAAAGTTGGGCAGTTTGTTAAATCAGGCGAAAAGGTTGATCCGGATATCGGTAATGCAATGCCCCTGAATAATATACCTTTGGGGTTAGAAATTCACAACATTGAATTAAAAGTAGGTCAGGGCGGAAAGATTGTCAGGTCTGCTGGTAGTGTCGCGAAGTTGTTGGCAAAAGAGGGAGGCTATGCCCATATAATCCTGCCATCTGGTGAGGTTAGAAAGGTATACGGAGGCTGTAGGGCTACGATAGGGCAGCTTGGGAATACCGATCATAATAATATACGTCTGGGTAAAGCGGGAAGAAACAGATGGAAGGGGAGAAGACCTCATGTAAGGGGTGTGGCAAAAAATCCCGTAGCGCACCCGATGGGTGGTGGTGAGGGGAGAAGCGGTGGTGGCAGGCATCCTTGTTCAAAGACTGGATTGTTGGCTAAAGGGGGAAAAACAAGGAAGAAGAGGGCAATAAGCAGTAAATTTATAATTCGGAGAAGAAGAATTGGGGCTAGGGGCAATTTGTAAAATTTGAAAGCTATTAGGAGATGTAATGAGTCGCTCAATAAAAAAGGGACCATATGTTGATGAGAAGTTGTTGAAAAAAGTTATGAAACAAAAGGAGTCGGGCGTAAATGAACCGTTACGCACTTGGGCAAGGAGTTGTACTATAATACCTGAATTTGTTTCGCATACCTTTTTAATTCATAATGGGAAAGTTTTTAATAAGCTTTTTGTTACCGATGATATGGTAGGACATAAGCTTGGTGAGTTTTCTCTTACCAGGACTTTCCGATCTCACGGTGGTAAAAAGAAATAGTTAGGTTATACTAGGTTTGTGGTATTATAAATAAGAAATAAATTAAATTTTGTATTGAAAGGCTTCGGTTAATGGAATATAGATCATGTCATAGGTATGCAAGGATTTCGCCGAGAAAGGCGCGTTATGTTATTGATCTTATTCGGGGTAAATCAGTAAATGATGCTTTGAGAACGCTGAGATTAACGCATAAGCGTGCATCCTATATGGTTGATAAAGTTATCAGGGCAGCTTTGGCAGCAGCGAATGAAAATGTTTCTGCGGATGTCGAATCGCTGTATGTAAAGCAAGCCTTGGTTGATGGTGGTCCAAGCAGGAAGTGGTTTCGTCCGAGACCTCGCGGGATGTCTTCGAGAATTTTGAAACGTACAAGCCATATTACGGTCGTGTTGGCTGAAAAGGCTAAAGGGTAAAAAATAAAGATAAGGAGAGGAAATGGGACAGAAGGTTTGTCCAATAGGTTTGCGGTTGGGAATAACACAAGGGTGGAAATCTGTTTGGTATGCGGATAAAAAATCTTTTGGGTCATTGCTGGTTGAAGACCAGAAAATACGCAAACTGATCAAAAAAAATTATAGTTTTGGCGGAATACCTTTTGTTGAAATTGAGAGAACTAGGCAGGAGGCCAAAATAACGCTCCATACAGCGCGTCCCGGGCTGATAATTGGCAGAAAAGGTGCTGAAGTTGATAAACTGAAAGAAGATATTCAAAGATATATCGGGCGCGAAGTTATTGTAAAGATCAGGGAAATTACAAAACCTGAGCTTTATGCGCAACTCGTAAGTGAGAATATAGCAGAACAACTGGAAAAACGTGCATCGTTTAGGAGAGCAATGAAAAAAGCGATGGAGGCATCTCTGAACGCAGGTGTGAAGGGTATGAGAGTTCAGGTTTCTGGAAGGTTAGGTGGTGCTGAAATTGCCAGGACTGAGAAGATGACGTATGGAAGTGTTCCGTTGCACACCCTGAGAGCTGATGTGGATTATGGTTTTGCTGAAGCAAAAACCACATATGGTGTAATTGGGGTTAAAGTATGGTTATATAGAGGTTTAACAAGTTCGAAGGGAGAGGATACAAATGAGGTTAATGCCCAAGCGGGTGAAGTTTAGGAAATCTCAAAGGGGAAAAATAAAAGGGAATGCCACAAGGGGAAATACCGTATCCTTTGGTGAATTTGGTTTACAGTCTTTAGAACCAGGATGGATTACTGCCCAGCAAATAGAAGCGGGCAGAATTTGTGCAGCGCATAGCTTGCCGAAGGAAAGTAAGCTGACAATCAGGATATTTCCACATAAATCAGTCACCGCTACGCCAATTGAAACACGTATGGGTAAGGGTAAGGGAGAACCTGAGTTTTGGGTAGCCGTGGTAAGACCGGGAACGATATTATATGAAATAAGTGGTATAAATGAAGAAGGGGCTAGAGAGACTTTCTGTAGAATAGCGCATAAAATGCCTGTAAAGGTGAGGCTTGTACGAAGGAGGCGTGCGTTTTGAAGATCAGTGAGATAAGGGTGAAATCGCGGCAGGAAATTGCGGAAGAAATTGGAGCAACGAAAAGGGAATTGATGAATCTTAAATTTCAATGGCAAGCAGGCGAAACGGGTAATACTTCCCAGAGGAAATTTATAAAAAAGAAAATTGCCAGATTAAAAACCGTATTGAGAGAGATTGACTTGGGTATCAATAAACATCTCGTTTCAGGGGAGTAATTATAGAAATGCAAACCGTGACTAAAAAAAGAGGGAGAAGAAGAAAGTACATTGGGAATGTAATAGGGACGAAGATGCATAAGACGATAACCGTTGAAGTGATGCGTCTTGTAAAACATCCCAAATATGGAAAATATATTAAGAGGTCCACAGTTTATAAAGCACACGATGAAGAAAATAGCGCAAAAGTTGGAGATAAGGTAGAAATAGTAGATTGTAGGCCGCTTAGTAAAACAAAATTTACAAGGTTACTTCGTATTATTGAGAAGTCAAAAGAATGATTATTGGCTGGGGTGCATTAAGATGATAATGGAACAAACGAGTTTGGATGTTGCTGATAACAGCGGAGCTAAAATGGTCAAATGTATTAAAGTTCTGGGAGGCTCTCGGAGGAAATATGCCACGGTTGGGGATGTTATTGTCGTAGCAGTGAAAAAATCTATTCCTGGCGGTGTTGTAAAAAAGGGTGATGTGTGTAAAGGGGTGATTGTTCGAACAAAAAATAATGTTCGAAGAGAAGATGGGTCGTATTTAAAGTTTGATAAAAATGCGATTGTTATCGTCGATAATGAGGGAAATCCGAGAGGGACAAGGATATTTGGTGCTGTGGCAAGGGAACTAAGGCAAAAAAATTTTATGAAAATCATTTCTTTAGCTGCTGAAGTAGTTTAGTAGGCAAGCAATAAAGACGATTAGAGAAGGAAACTGTATAAATATGCATATTCGTAAGAATGATTTAGTTTTAGTAATGGCAGGTAACGAAGCAGGAAAAACAGGCAAGGTCATGAAGGTATTGCCTGATAAAAACCGTGTGATAATAAAAGGGGTGAAGGTAATATATAAACATGTAAAGCCCAGTCAGAAAAATCCGCAGGGAGGAAGAGTGCAGAAGGAAACTTCGATATCTGCTTCGAATGTATTACCTGTTTGTCAGAATAGAAGTTGCAAAAAGAACGGCTTTGGGGTCAGAACAAGAAAAAAAATGTTGGAAGATGGCGGGAAATTACGCGTATGTGTCTATTGTGGAGTTGAAATATCACTGGGTGAATAATGATATAGGGTTAATTATGACTAGGTTATCAGAAAAATATATAAAAGAGACTGTTCCTTATTTAGCCAAAAAATTTTCGCTGAAAAATAGGTTATCAGTGCCAAAAATGCAAAAAGTGGTGATTAATATGGGTGTTGGAAAGGCAGTTGATAATAAGAATTTTCTCGATGAGGCGGTAGGGCATTTAGCAACTATAAGCGGTCAAAAGCCGGCGGTTACTATTGCAAGAAAATCGGTTGCTGGTTTTAAATTAAGAGAAGGCCAAGCGATTGGTTGCAAGGTTACACTTCGTGGGAAAAGGATGTATGAATTTGTGGATCGGTTAATCAGTATTGTGTTGCCGCGAATAAAAGACTTTCGGGGAGTATCCGCAAAATCATTTGATGGACGGGGAAACTATACCTTGGGATTGACTGAACAGACGGTTTTTCCTGAAGTAAATATTGATAAAGTCACAACTATACAGGGTATGGATATTACTTTTGTGATTAGTGGTAAGTCTGACGAATGTTCCCGTGAATTATTAAGATCACTGGGAATGCCTTTTAGGTCTGAATAAGGAGTGTAAATGGCAAGGAAATGTTTAATAGAAAAATCGAAAAAAGAGCCTAAATATAAGACCAGAAGATATAATAGATGTAAATTGTGCGGACGCCGCAGAGCGTATTATCGCAAATTTCAGATATGCAGAATATGCTTTAGGATGTTAGCTTTAAAGGGCGAGATTCCTGGCGTGAAAAAGGCGAGTTGGTAAAGATTAAGATAGAATTAACAAAAAGGGACAATACATGTGTATGACAGATCCAATTTCAGACATGCTTACACGGATTAGAAATGCGAATATGATTCACAGGGAGAGTGTAGATATTCCTGCCTCGAAAGTAAAGCGAGCTATACTGAAGATTCTGAAAGATGAAGGTTACGTAGGAGAATTTAAGGAAATTCCTGATAACAAGCAGGGGATTATCAGGGTTTATTTGAGATACGGAGCGTTAAAACAAAGAGTTATTAATACTCTTATAAGAAATAGCAAGTCAAGCAGAAGGCTTTATAAAAATGCCAAAGATGTGGAAAAAGTTTGTGGTGGTTTTGGAACAGCAATATATTCTACATCCAGAGGGATCATGAGTGATAAAGAATGTAGAAAATTAAAAGTCGGTGGTGAACTTATTTGCACAGTGTCATAATAAGTTTTATTTATTTGAGAGGCCAGGATGTCAAGAATAGGAAAGCAACCAGTTAAAGTCCCAAATGATGTAAAAGTGGTTATAAACAATAATGCTGTAGATTTGAAAGGGCCTAAGGGCTCTTTAAATTTAAAGGTTCCTCCAAGCATCATAGTGGAATACGCACAGAAAGAACAGCAGATTTTAGTGAAGAGAGCTTCAGATGAGAAGCGTTTTAAATCTTTACACGGATTAACGAGAGCACTGATTGCAAATATGGTGGTAGGTATTGTAAAGGGATTTTCTAAAGATATTGAGATTGTGGGGTTAGGATACAATGCTAAGGTGCAGGGGAGCATGCTGGTTTTATCGCTGGGGTTTTCTCATCCGGTGCAAATGGAAATACCGAAGGACCTAAAAGTGTTGGTTACAAATCCGACAAATCCTGCGAAATTAACAGTTTCCGGTATTGATAAACAATTGGTAGGCCAGTTTTCTGCAATGATAAGAGCTAAGAAACCTGCTGAACCTTATAAGGGTATGGGAGCGAAATATGTCGGAGAGGTTATAAGGAGAAAGGCGGGCAAGGCTTTGACTTCTGGTGGGTAATATCTAGATTAAAGGTAATAATTATGGATCCAATTAAAGAAAAAAGAAGAAAAAGAGCGATACGGCATAAGAGAATCAGAAAGAGCGTTATTGGCACATGCGAAAAGCCTCGCTTAAGTGTCTACCGAAGCCTGAAGAATATTTATTGCCAGATTATAGATGATAGTGCGGGCAAAACTCTGGTGGCTGTTTCTACTCTTACGTCAGATGTGCGAGCGGCTGTTAAATATGGCGGTAATATAAAAGCCGCGGAAATTGTTGGCGAAAAGTTGGCAGAGGAGGCGAAAAAAAGGGGAATCACTAAGGTGGTTTTCGACAGAGGCGGTTATGACTACCATGGAAGGATTAAAGCATTGGCTGAAAGTGCCAGGAAGAATAGTTTAAATTTTTAATTATTATAAAGTCAAACAAGGAGATACATTTGGCACAACCGGAAGAACCTATTAATTTAGAAGAAACAGTTGTAAAGATTAACCGATGTACGACTGTGACTAAGGGTGGCAAGTCAATGAGTTTTAGTTCTCTTGTTGTTGTTGGAGATAAGGCAGGGAGCGTCGGTATCGGTTTTGGCAAAGCGCGTGAAGTTCCGAATGCGGTAAATAAAGCGGTCAAAGAAGCAAAAAAACAGTTATTTAAAATAAATATAAAGGGTGATACGATACCACATGAAATATGGGGCAGATATAAGGCTGCTAAGGTGTTTCTGAAACCTGCATCTCCTGGTACAGGTATCAAGGCAGGCGCTCCTGTAAGGGCAGTGTTGGAGTTTGTTGGAGTCAGGAATATTTTGACTAAATGTTATGGGAAAAGGAATCCGCTTAATGTTGTGAAAGCGACATTAAATGGGTTAAGGGCTTTAAAAACAAAAGAAGAAGTTGAAGAATTGCGAGGAGTAAAGATAGAATGAATCTTTTTGATTTAAAATCGATACCCATCAGGAGAGCGCGTAGGAAAAGAGTGGGACGTGGTGCTGGTTCTGGCATGGGAAAAACTGCCGGTCGTGGCGCCAAGGGAGCTTCTGCGAGGTCGGGCTACGGAATGAAAAAATTATTCGAGGGTGGGCAAACTCCTCTTTTTCGCAGATTACCTAAACGTGGATTTAACAACAGATTCAAGAAAGATTATAGTATAGTAAATTTGAAGGATATTGCGCATTTTGATTCTGGAGCGACGGTGACGATTGGTATGTTAAAAGAGTCTGGGATTGTTAAGAAAATTGTGACGGGAGTCAAAATACTTGGAGAGGGAGAACTCAAAAAACCAATAACAGTTGAAGCGCATAAGTTCAGTAAAGTTGCGATAGAAAAAATTAAAGCTGCAGGCGGAGAGGCAAAAATAATTTCATGATTGAGCAATTTGGAAATGTTTTTCGAATACCAGAATTAAGAAAAAAAGTATTAATTACGCTTGGTTTAATTGCGTTGTGTCGTATAGGAGTGTATATACCTATACCTGGGATTGATACGTCTGTATTAAAATCGTATTTTAATCAGTTTTCGCAGTCCGGCATCGGGCAATTATTGGGTATGGTTGATATGTTTGCTGGCGGAGCTATGTCTTCTGGCGCTATTTTTGGGTTGGGTGTGATGCCTTATATAAGCGCATCTATTATTTTCCAATTGCTGGTTGGCGTAGTTCCTTATTTAGAAAGGTTGCAAAAAGAAGGTGAAGTCGGAAGGAAAAAAATTAATCAATATACCAGGCTTGCGACTGTAGGGTTATGTCTTTTTCAAGCTTTTGTGATGACGAGAACCCTCTATACTGTGGAATTCAATGGAGTCCCCGTCATACCGGTATACTTGCAGGGTCTTAGTTTTCAATTCATGGCATCTCTGTTGCTAACTACCGGCACTATGACTCTCATGTGGATTGGAGAGCAGATAGAAGAACATGGAATCGGGAGTGGAATATCGATTGTTATTATGGTCGGCATTATCGATCGCTTGCCTTGGGCTTTCAATCAAATAGTACAGAATTTTACCTTTTCTGTCGCCCCCGCGGAACATCAGATCGGAATTGTAAAGCTTGTGATATTGCTGGGTATGTTTTTGGCAATTGTTGGTGGTGTTGTTTATATTACGCAAGGACAAAGACGTATTCCCATACAACAGGCAAAACACACGAGGGGGAGAAGGGTTTATGGCGGGCAGAGGCATTTTCTGCCACTTAGGGTGAATCAGGCGGGTGTAATGCCAATCATATTTGCCCAATCTTTGTTGATTTTTCCTGCTGCGATAATGCAAGGTATTCAGGTAAGGCTGGAACCTGGGAGTATTGGATTCTGGATTACTTCTCGCTTATCGGGTGTTTTGCAGGAAGGGGTATTATATGTTATGCTATATATATTATTAATCACATTCTTTTGTTATTTTTGGACGGCTATTCAATTTAATCCAAAAGAAATGTCTAACAATATGAAAGATTACGGAAGTTTTATTCCAGGGATTAGACCAGGTCATAGAACTGCAGAATATCTGGAAGGCATTATGGGCAAGATAACTCTTGCCGGAGCAGCTTTTTTATCTTTGATTGCAATTCTTCCGAAACTGGTGGCTGGTGGTTTTGAGCTTAACAGGGCGATTGCTGGTTTTTATGGAGGAACAGGGCTGCTGATCATTGTTGGTGTCGCTTTGGATATGGTTCAGAGAATAGAATCTCATATGATCATGAGGCAATATAGTGGCTTTCTGAGCGGTGGAACCAGAATTAGAGGAAGAATGGGATGAGGATCGTTTTTCTTGGTCCTCCCGGAGCTGGTAAAGGAACACAAGCGGAAACAGTTAGTAGGGTTGAAAAGATACCTCATATTTCTTCCGGAAATCTGCTGCGCGAGGCTATAGAGACCGGAACTGATACAGGAGCAAAGGCACGTTCTTATATAGAAAAGGGCTTGTTGGTGCCAGATCAGGTAGTTGTTGGAATAATTAAAGATAGAATTTTAAAGACTGATTGTAAAAATGGATTTGTGCTTGATGGTTTTCCAAGAACCCTTTTGCAGGCAAAGATTCTTGACGAAATGTTGAGAACGCTTGGAAAGTGTGTTGATCTTGTTTTTTACTTTGTTGTTTCTGAAGATGCTGTTGTTGAGAGGTTATCGGGGAGGGTGATGTGCAGCATATGCGGAGCGAATTATCATGTAAAATTTGTGCCGCCGCGTAAAAAAGATATTTGTGACAAATGTAATGGTAAATTACATCAAAGGGCTGATGACAAACCTGAAACAGTATTGGAAAGGCTTAAAGTTTATCGCGAACAAACCGCAGGTTTAGTGGAATATTACAGGAATAATAAGATATTAAAGGAAATATCCAGTGATCTAAAAATAGAAGTGATCTCAAAAAATATTGCAGATATCATTAATAATGAGCTGAAGAAGCAAAAAAAGACAAAGGTGGGGTGAATAAAGAGTGATAGTTCGTAAATCACCTCGTGAGATCGAAATAATGAGGGATGCCGGTAAGATAACCGCGGATGCGTTGAGGTTGGCAAAAGAACTTGCAAAAAAAGATGTCACTACTGATTTTTTAAATGAAGAAATAGAAAAATTTATTATCAGTCATGATGGTATACCTGTATTCAAAGGGTATAGAGGTTTTCCAAAAAGTATATGCACATCAATAAATGAGGAAGTTGTTCATGGCATTCCTAGTCAACGCAAATTAGCCGAAGGTGACATTTTAAGTATAGATGTAGGAGTTCGCTACCGTAAGTATGTCACTGATGCAGCGCTGACGATGCCTATTGGTAATATTTCTGACGATGCCAAAAGGCTCTTGGAAGTGTGTGAGAAATCATTGCACCTTGCGATAGGTGTAATAAAATCGAATGAAAAACTTTCGTTGATTTCAAGGACAATTCAGGAATTTGTAGAAAAACACGGGTATTCTGTTGTAAGAAATTATACTGGGCATGGAATTGGCAGAAGCATGCATGAAGATCCTCAGGTGCCTAATTTTGTTAGTAAGTCGCTGTTAGAAGCGGATGAAATATTAATGTCAGGTATGACAATTGCCATAGAGCCTATGATTTGCATGGGAAAACCGGATACAAAGGTACGGGATGACAAATGGGTTGTTGTGACGAAAGATGGTAAATTGTCCGCTCACTTTGAACATACTGTGGTAATTACTGAAAATGGGGCAGAAATTTTAACGCTATAATTTTTTTGTATTGATATTATGTCAAAAGAAGAGCCAATTCGCGTAGAAGCAGTTGTAAGAGAGGCGCTCCCTAATGCAATGTTTAGGGTGGAATTACAGAATGGACACAAGATATTGGCTCATGTTTCCGGCAAGATGCGAATGCACTTTATTAAGATACTGCCAGGGGATAAAGTAACAGTCGAGATGTCGCCGTATGATCTTGATAAAGGCAGGATCATTTATAGGCAAGTTTAACAAGGTATATTTGATAATTATCTATAAAGAAGGTTGTTATGAAAGTTAGAGCTTCTGTAAAACGAATTTGCGAAAGTTGCAAAATAATAAGAAGAAAAAATGTAGTTCGTGTAATTTGCACAAATCCTCGTCACAAGCAAAGGCAAGGATGATTTGGTGATTTCTAGAAAGGAATTAATTAATGCCTAGAATTGCAGGTACCGACATTCCATCAGATAAAAGAATAGTGGTTGCGTTAACATATTTTTATGGAATTGGAATATCTCTATCTAAGAAAATATTAAAAGAGCTGAATATAGATGAAAGTGTCCGCGCAAAGGATCTTCATGAGGATCAGCTAAGTATTTTGGGTGCGCATATTGGGAAAAATTATAACGTAGAGGGGCAGTTGCGCAGACAGGAATTGCAGAATATTTCACGGTTGAGAAGCATTGCTTGTTACCGTGGAATCCGCCATCGAATGGGATTGCCTGTAAGAGGACAAAGAACGAAGACAAATGCAAGGACCAGAAAGGGGAGGAAAAAGACGGTAGCCGGTAAGAAAGGTGTTAAAGAAATGAGATAAGTCTTGAGTATATGGACTGAGTTCTATTGTTTTACTGAGAGATTAAACCTTAAGGGTTAAAATGGGAAAGAAGGAAAAGATTACAGCATTGCTTAAAGCCAATATAGGTTTTTTAAATGCTCTCGAACTGAATATCGGGCAGGCTTCCGATTGCAGAGAAAATAAGAAGTTTAATGAGGTTGTTGGGTTTTGTGAACAGGTTGTGACGGTTATTGAGACTTATTACAAAGAGAAAAAGGATCTCGTGTTTCTCGATTGTTCCTGTGGTAAGTCATATTTATCGTTTGTCCTGAATTACGTTCTTTCAAAAGAATTTGCGATAAACACATATTTTTATGGAGTAGATAAAAATCCGGTATTGATTGAGAAGTGCAAGGCTGTTAAAGACATTCTTGGCTTTAAAAATATGTGTTTCATAAACAACAAGATAATCGATGTCAAACCGGAAAAGGTGATTGATATTGTTGTTGCATTGCATGCTTGTGATATTGCTACAGATGAGGCGATAGCGAAGGCTATTAAAATAAAAGCGAGGCATATTTTAGTTGTGCCATGTTGTGAAAATAATATCCGGAACCGCCTTAAAGAAGGGCATCCTTTGATGAATATTACTGATTTTGGCCTTCTGAGATACAGATTTGCTAATATTCTTACTGAAGCGTTAAGAGCGCAATTTTTGACAGGGGCAGGCTATAGTGTTAGACTTGTTGAAATTGTGTCTCCAAAGTATACTCCCAAGAATTTGATGATTATTGCGAAAAGAAGAAGAAAAAATAGGAAGTACAGCATGAATAAGTTTAGAAATCTTGATAAAATGTTTAACACGGAATTTGTGTTGCAAAGTTTTTTTGATGATGCGCAGCGCTCTAATCAAAATGAGTGTTATAAAGTGTTATGCGGATGAAGTAACTGTTTATAGAACGATGAGGTAAAAACATGTCGAATACTAGCAAAAAAATAAGGCGCAATGTTACAAGGGCAATAGCAAATATCAAAGCCACGTTTAATAATACGTATGTAACAATAACAGACGTGAATGGTGAGACAATTTGCTGGGCAAGTGCTGGCACTGCGGGGTATAAAGGCTCTCGTAAAAGTACGCCTTTTGCTGCTCAGAAAGCAGCGACGAGTGCAGCAGAAAAGGCTCAAAAATATGGAGTGCAAGAAATAGAAATAAGAGTTAAGGGGCCGGGGCCTGGTAGAGAATCGGCTATTACTGCTCTTCAGGCAGCAGGATTAAGTGTAAAAGCGATTGAAGATGTTACACCTCTTCCTCATAACGGTTGTCGGCCTCGCAAAAAGCGCAGAGTATAAGTATATAGAGCAGTACTGGAAAGGGAAAATATGGCAAGATATGTAGGACCACAATGTAGATTATGTCGAAGAGAAGGGGAGAAGCTGTTTCTTAAGGGGATTCGCTGTGAAACAGCGAAGTGTGCGATTACAAAACGAAAATATCCGCCGGGACAGTTTTCCTGGGGACGGGGGAAATTGTCAAAGTACGGTATTCAATTTCGAGAAAAACAGAAAATGAAGCGTTTTTATGGTATTTTGGAAAAACAATTCCGGAATTACTTTAGAAAAGCGGAAAAACAGAAGGGGAATACCGGAGACAATCTGCTGATAATGTTAGAACGAAGATTGGATAATGTTGTACATTTGCTTTCATTTGCACATTCCAGAAAAAGTGCCAGACAACTGATTTTACATGGTCACATAACGGTTAACGATAAAAAAGTTGATATTCCTTCTTTACTGGTAAGGGTTGGTGATGTAATAAAATCTAAGAATAGGGAGAAAAGCAGGAAATTTATCCAGGATAATGTTGAATCTTTAAAATCAAAAAAAATACCCTCTTGGTTAGAATTTCGCCAGGATGCATTGGAAGGTGTGGTAAAGCAACTTCCGACAAGGGACGATATTTCCGCCTCTGTTCAGGAACAATTAATAATCGAGTTATGTTCGAAATAATTGATTTTAACCTGAACAGCCCGCTATAAGATTGTTATTGTATTTCAAATTGTATTTGTAATACCCGCAAATATTCTCGTAAGAAAAGTTACTTGCGTCAAATTTATTTTTATAAATTCCCTTATAAATAGATTAGGGAGGAAAATATGCGAATAAGGTGGAGAGGTCTTGAACTACCAGTACGTGTGGAAGTGGAAAATGAGACTTTGACTGACAGATATGGTAAGTTCATAGCAGCCCCTTTTGAACGTGGTTTTGGTCATACGGTAGGAAATAGTTTACGGAGAGTGCTGCTGTCTTCTTTGGAAGGTAGTGCTATTGTGTCGGTAAAAATAGAAGGAGTGGCTCATGAATTTACTACTGTGCCAGGTGTTGTTGAAGATGTCGCAGACATAATACTGAACATCAAAAATTTGGTTGTCAAAATGCATTCTGATCAGCCGAAGATTATAAAAATAGAAGCTTGTAAAAAAGGTAAAATAACAGGCAAAGATATAATTACCGATGAAAGTGTAGAGGTTATCAATGGTGATTTGCATATCGCGACTCTGTCTGAGGATGTGGTTTTTAATGTAGAAATGGAGGTTCGAAAGGGTAGGGGGTATATAACTGCAGATGAAAATGAATCTGAGGAGCAGGAGATTGGCTTGATTGCGATAGATTCTGTCTTTTCTCCTATAAGAAACGTTCGTTATGCTACAGAGGAAACACGTGTTGGAAGAAGAACAAATTATGACAGACTGATTTTGGAAATATGGACGAATGGTACTATTACCCCGGAAATGGCATTGGTTGAAGCGGCAGTGATTACAAGGAAGCATTTGAATCCGTTTGTGCAATACTTCGAAATTGGGAGAGAACTCCAGCAGATAGAGAAGATCATGGGTACAGAACCAGTATCAGATGTGTCTGCTGAAGAATTTAATAAGACGTTGAGTATGCCAATTGCAGAATTGGACTTATCAGTGCGGGCTTCCAACTGTTTGGAGACGGCAAATATTGTAACGGTAGGCGACCTTGTTGTTAAAACAGAGGAAGAACTTTTGCAGATAAAAAACTTTGGAAAAACTACAATGAAGGAATTAAAGAAAAAGTTAAGCCAATTAAATTTAACTATTGGGATGCCTGTGGAAATAAAGCAAATGGAAAAGGAAAAAGGGTGATACAATGAGACATGGAAAAAGGGGCAGACATTTATCAAGAACTTCCGCTCATAGAAGTTCGCTAAGGCAGAATCTCGCTAACAGCCTTTTTATTCACGGAAGGATTGTAACGACCTTAGAAAAGGCAAAGGAGACGAGGTCTTTTGCCGAAAAAATAATTACCATTGCAAAAAAAGGATTAGAAAAAAAGGAAAATGACAAGCCGGGTTACGTTCACTGTTATCGCCAAATTTTCTCAAGATTGAAAAATGTTGATGTTGTAAAAAAGATTCTTGGCGAAGGACAATGGCGTGAGAGTGGTGGTATTGCAAAAAAATATATAGATAGGAATGGCGGATATACGCGCATATTGAAGTTATCAGGTACGCGTTTGGGAGTTCTTTCCGGCAGCAGTGTTGGAAAGGTGCCGCAAATTGAATATACAATGGGTGGAATGCGCAGGAAGTTGCGGTTGTTGGGAAGAAGGCTTAATGATAACGCGTCCCTTGCAGTGTTTGAGTTAGTAGAAGGTACATTGGAAACACAATCCGCTGAAGAGGTCAAACCTAAAGTAGCCACATCTTAATTTTAAAACTTCTTATTTCTTACGCAGGATATTCTTGCTTCTCTCATGTGGTTATAGGAAGGTTATCACAAAGAGAGGTTTATGTGAACAAACGTTTTATTCTTGCTTCAAGTTCTCCTCAGAGGATTGAGTTGTTTAAGTTGTTGGGGTTTTTGTTTGATTTTGTGCCCCATGGAATTGATGAAAACGTTTGTAACCGCAACTTGCCGCCAAGCGAATTTGTTCAAGCCCTAGCGTCTTTAAAAGCGGGTAATGTGGCGAAAGAAATGAAAGATGCAATTGTTATTGGTGCAGATACGATCATTTTACATGACAATAATGTCTATGGTAAACCAAAAGATACAAACGATGCAAAGAGGATGCTTTCTTTTTTGAATAACTCGGTACATGAGGTACTTTCCGGTGTCTGTATTAAAGAAATGCCATCTGGAAGACAACTCGTAGGTGTTGCACGGACAAAAGTAAAAATGAAGAACACTCCGGTGGATGAACTCGAAAGGTATGTCCGGTCAGGAGAACCTATGGGTAAAGCCGGTGCTTATGCAATTCAGGGAAGAGGGCAGAAATTTATTGATGAAATAGATGGAAGCTATTCAAATGTTGTTGGTTTACCTTTGGAGTTATTGCAAAAAATGCTAACTGAATTTGTAAAGAATGAATATTCCTAGAAATTTTAGCTGGCTTATAAAGAACGAAATTGCTGGTATGGCGAGGCCCATGTCAGGGATATCCAATTTTGAGTTTCTTAAAGAAAGCGGTATAGATGTAATCGTTTCTTTGTCAGAATGGCCTCTTCACAGAACATTGTTAGAAGAATTTGGTTTTATCAATAAACATATTCCCATAGCAGATCTTACCCCGCCGACACAGGAGCAAATAGAGGAGTTCATTCTTTTTGTAAATGAAGCGATATCTTCCGATAAAAAAGTAGTTGTGCATTGTGATGCAGGAATAGGGAGAACAGGCACAATGTTGGCATGCTATCTTGTAAATAAGGGATATAGTGCAAAAGATGCAATTATAGAAGTTCGTAAAAAAAGACCGGGTTCCATCGAGACAATTGCGCAGGAGGAAACAGTGATGGAATATGAAGAAAGGCTTTCAAAAAAAAGTAATAGATAGAAGATATTGTGAGAAAATGCAAAGTAAATAAGCGATGTCTTTCTTTTTCTGAAAATAATATTACCATATGAGTGTTGTTCCATTTTCATTGTATCCTTAATCGATTACTGAGATTTTATTAAAAAAAGTAATAATACATTTCCTTATCCACAATCATTCCATTCTGCATGGTTTTCATCCCTTGAATTTTCTTGCCAGTTAAATTTGTTTATGTTAGTATGCGAAGCGTTTTGTTTTCCTTGGTAGTGAGATAGCAGTTTGTATGCAGGGGAACCATATCAGAGAATATGTGGATTTGTGTTATGTGGATTGCCTTATGCTGAAAATTTAAAGGGGAGTGTAGTTTTAATACATTTGTCATTTGTTCTTTTTGTTGTGGTGGTTTTCAGTTATTTCAATATCGTCACTAACTGCTTGGTTTCGATAAAAGTTAAACAAAATTCATACCGCCTAAAGCAATTATGAGGTTTAGTATTGTGATAGGCTTTCATTTGTTGATAAAACAATTTAAACTGCATTCCATCACGAAAATATGTCATCCCGTTATTCTGTTCTAAGCGATTTATTTATTGTTTCAATTTAATTTTTCAGGCGTGCGCATACGTGTGCTAATGTTTTTATAAAATATGGTGATACTGAGATATACTATTAAAAAAAATTACTAATAAAGCGGATGTTTTGCAATTGTATCAAGGTAGTGGTTTGTCGGGTATGTGAGAGTAAAAATAGTTACAAAAGTTAAAATTCTCTTCGTGTTTAAAATATATTCATTGAAAGGAGTATTTTGAATGGCGCCCAAGTATGTCTATTTCTTTGGAGACGGTAAGGCTGATGGGAAAGCGGATATGAAATATCTGCTTGGAGGTAAAGGGGCAAATTTAGCGGAAATGACAAATATCGGTATTCCTGTTCCTCCCGGTTTTACTATCACAACAGAGGTTTGCGATGCTTATTATAAGAACAAGCAACAATATCCCAAAGGTCTCGAAAAAGAGATAGAGCAAAATCTTTCCCGATTGGAAAAATTGATGGGAGCAAAATTAGGCGATGCAAATAACCCTTTGTTGGTTTCAGTGCGAAGCGGCGCCGCTGCATCAATGCCAGGCATGATGGACACGGTGCTGAATCTTGGATTAAACGATGATGCGGTAACTGGCCTGATAAAAAAAACAGGAAATAACCGGTTTGCATGGGATGCGTATCGCAGGTTTATTTCCATGTTTGGTGACGTAGTTATGGGGATTGAACGGCATAATTTTGAAGAGGTTTTAGACAAATACAAGAAAAAATCACGAGTAAAAAGCGATACGGATTTGACGGCTGATCAGTTGAAAAATATTGTAGATGAATATAAGGCAATTTATAAAAAAAATACGCGAGAATCATTTCCAAATGATCCGTCAGAACAACTTCACAAAGCGATCCATGCTGTTTTTGCATCTTGGAATAACCCGCGGGCAGTTAAGTACAGACAGCTTTATGAAATAAAGGGGCTTATTGGCACGGCAGTGAATGTTCAGGCTATGGTATTTGGAAATATGGGAAATCATTCCGCGACCGGAGTATGTTTTACCAGAAACCCCTCAACAGGGGAAAATAAATTTTACGGTGAATTCCTCATTAACGCCCAGGGGGAAGACGTTGTGGCGGGTATTCGCACGCCGGAACCGATTGCAAATCTCGAAAAAGAAATGCCAAAGGTATACAAAGAACTTTATAAATATAAAGATATACTGGAAAAACATTTTAAAGATGTTCAGGATATGGAATTTACCATTCAGGAAAATCGCTTGTTTATGCTGCAGACGAGAAACGGTAAGAGGACAGCTCGTGCGGCAATAAAGATTGCGGTTGATATGGTAAAAGAAAAGTTAATAGATAAGAAGATTGCTATTTCAAGAATTGATCCGAACCAACTTGATCAGTTATTGCACCCGACATTCGATCCTAAGGCAAAAAGAGAAGTAATAGCGGAAGGGCTCCCTGCGTCTCCCGGAGCTGCTACGGGCAAAGCGGTTTTCAGCGCTGAGGATGCGGAAAGGATGGCGGAGAAGAATGAACAGGTAATCCTCGTCAGAAAAGAAACTTCTCCCGAAGATATTGGCGGAATGCATGTGTCTCAGGGAATTCTTACCACTAGCGGTGGTATGACTTCCCATGCGGCTGTGGTTGCGAGAGGAATGGGTAAATGCTGCATTGCCGGCTGCGGTGCGATACACGTGGATTATAAAAAACAACTTTTCAAGGTAGATGGAAAAGTTGTAAAGAAAGGGGCATTTATATCTTTGGATGGAAGCAGTGGCGAGGTAATGATGGGGAAGGTGCCCACCCTTGATCCTAAACTCAGCGATGATTTTGCCACACTAATGTCATGGGCGGATGAGATAAGAAAGTTGAAGGTGAGAACAAATGCAGATACACCGGAAGATGCAAAAAAGGCTCGCGAATTTGGCGCGGAAGGAATAGGACTTTGCAGAACGGAACACATGTTTTTCGGAGAAAATAGAATCGATTTTGTTCGGCAAATGATTCTTTCTGCCCCTGACGTAAAGAATGTGAAAATTAAAATTGATAGTATACAAAAAGAGATAAATAAAGCATCGGATAATAAAATCAGTATGCTTAAAAAAGATTTAACAAAGGCGCAGAATGAACTGAAAGATCCGATGGCCTCTTTTTCATCGGCGCTGAAAAATTTGCTTCCTATGCAGCGGAGAGACTTTGAACAAATTTTTAAGGTAATGGAAGGTCTTCCTGTGACAATACGTCTTTTAGATCCTCCTTTACATGAATTTTTGCCGCAGGAAGAAAGCAATCAAAGAGAAATAGCAAGGCAGATGAAGATCAGTTTTCAGGAAGTACAGGAAAAGGTTTCGGCGCTTCATGAGCTAAATCCAATGTTAGGTCATAGGGGATGCCGGCTTGGTATTACCTATCCGGAAATTTATGAAATGCAGGTTCAGGCAATTATTGAAGCTGCATGTAATATGAAACAAAAGGGCGTTTCTGTTTATCCGGAAATAATGTTGCCTCTTATTAGTACTGAAAAAGAGTTCATTATTTTAAAAGAGTTGATTCAAAAAAATGCAAAAGAAATAATGGAAAAGAAAGGTGTAAAGGTTGATTATCTTATAGGAACAATGATTGAATTGCCACGTGCAGCTTTAATAGCAGATAAGATTGCCAAACACGCTGAATTCTTTTCCTTCGGGACGAATGATTTAACCCAGATGACATTTGGTTTTAGCCGTGATGATGTGGGCTCTTTTGTTCCGGAGTACATCGAGAATGAAATACTTGAGAAGGACCCATTTCAGGTCTTGGATCAGGAAGGCACCGGACAGTTGGTGCAAATTGGCATTAAGAACGGAAGAAATACCCGAAAAGAATTGAAAATCGGAATTTGCGGTGAACATGGGGGTAATCCTCAAACAGTTTCTTTTTGTCATAAAATCGGGATGAATTACGTAAGCTGCTCTCCCTTTAGGGTTCCAATAGCTCGTCTTGCCGCTGCGCAGGCATCCTTGGAGCAACCTTTATCACGTGCGACAGTTTGATCAGAAAATTCTGTTTCAAAAATTATAACACGAAAGGCATCCTTCTTGAAAATGAGGATGCCTTTTGTGTTATAAGGGAATTCCGGATAGTAACTGAATGCAACTCCTGTCGGTTATGAATTATAATAAATACAATAAATAACATTATGATTGAAATATACAAAAAATTACCAAAAACAAATTGTGGCGAATGTGGGGACACAACCTGCACAGCTTTTGCACTTAAGGTAATGAATGCTCAGCGCAAAATACAGGATTGTCCTTATGTTGCAGCGGAAAAAGATACTTTGGTGTTAAATAAAGCAATAGTTACCATGGACGATAATTACAGCCGGGTGAGCAATGAATTGGAGGAAGAAGCGAAACGTGTAAATTTTAGGGAAACAAGTGCTGTGATTGGTGGGAGATATGAGATTGAGGATGGCACAGAAAAAATTAAACTGAAAATGATGAATATGCCATATGAGGTCAGAAGAGAAGGATTGTTTGAGGATGGTAAGTATTGTCCCGACTCATGGTCGAAAATTATCATTTATGATTATGTACGCAGGAAGGGCAGCAGGCCTTTAACCGGTGAATGGGTTACATTGGGATATTTTCCCAACACCGCCTCGCATGTAAAGGCATTTCAACGTAATGCCGAAGAAAAAATTGCCATAAAATTTAACTATGATAAAGAAGGATTAAAGATTCGATGCAGAGAATTGGGAGGAGTTGCCGGACAAGGGAAGATGAAGGCAGATTATGTTTACCAATTCGATTTGTTGCCCAAAATACCCTTATATCTGTGTTTCTGGGATGCGGATGATGAGTTTCCGGCTAGTTGTAAATTGTTTCTTGATAGCAGCGCCGAAGATTATATCGATATAGAATATTTGGCGTATCTTGTTGAAAGATTTGTGGAGATTTTTGTTCAATAACGGGCTAATGTTTTTCTCCGGGCAACGACTAAAGACAGGTACAATACATACAGATAAAATGGAGGGTAAGGGAGGGAATATGGATATAGAAACCGCAATAAAGATAGTAAAAGAGTATGGAAAAATACTGGATGAAAACCCGGTAAGCAATATTCAGGGACGAAGGATATCTCTCTTACCCCACAATAAGGATATCATAAAAGAGGCGGTAAAGGTCAACCTGACGTATGTTGGCACTGTGGTGAAAAGAGATGAAAAAATGCTCCGATCACTTAAATTGTGTTTCCTTCAACTTGCCAGTTTTCTTCCGGACAGTGAGGTTGTGCCAATGTTTCATGTAAAAGACGCTCTTAATTCAGATGATGTCTGCCATATGTATTACAGATATCTTGCGGAAAGTGGAAAAGCCGGCAATCGTATTTTGGAACAAACGGGCAGATTGGCAGAGGAACTTGATGAGTTCTGTCAGGATAATGGAATATAGAAAATTTTGATGAGCTTCTTTCCTTTTTCCAGAAAGAAACCATTGAGTTTTTGGGCCGGTAAAGAAGGGATAACATGTTTCCTGATAAAGAGTATTTACTAAAACTTGTAAAAACACGAATGCCGTATGGAAAATATCAGGGGAGATTGCTGATTGATTTGCCGGAAGGATATCTTGTGTGGTTTGCACAAAATGGGTTTCCGGAAGGCGCGTTAGGCGATATGCTGAGAAGTGTCTATGAAATCAAACAAAATGGATTGGAGTATTTATTGAAACCGCTGCGATAATTTAACAGAACAAAAACAAATGGATGAAAAAATCAAATTGGGCATTAGTTCCTGCCTGCTTGGTGAAAAAGTTCGGTATGATGGGGGGCATAAGCTTGACCATTATTTGAAATATACTTTGGGGAAATTTGTCGGGTGGATTCCTGTGTGTCCTGAAGTGGAATGCGGTCTTCCTTCTCCGAGAGAACCGATGCGGCTGGTGGGAAAACCGGAAGATGCCAGCCTTCTCACGATAAAAACGCAGAAAGACTATACCGGCCTTATGGGAAAATGGGTCAGAGAAAAACTGAAAGAATTAGAGGATGAAGATTTGTGCGGTTTTGTGTTTAAAAGCAAATCTCCCAGTTGCGGTATGCAGGGGATAAAGGTCTATCCAGCAGCATCGGTCATTCCCGTCAAAAAAGGCATCGGTTTGTTTGCAAGAGGATTCATGGAAAGATTTCCTTATGTTCCGGCAGAAGACGATGGCCGTTTGCAGGACCCTGAGTTAAGGGAAAATTTTATCGAAAGGGTATTTGTGTTTTACCGCTGGAAGAAATTTCTGAAGGAAGACGGCTCGATAAAGGGGTTTGTTGCTTTTCACGCAAGCCATAAATTATTGATCATGTCCCATAGCGCTGAAATGCTCAGAGATATTGGCAAATTGGTTGCCCAACCGAAAGAAACCGGTAAAAAAGATATATATGATCGCTATTATAAGATGTTAATGGCGGCATTAAAATTAAAAGCAACGATAAGGAAAAATGTCAATGTATTGCATCATATTTTGGGATATTTTAAAAAAGATTTGTCTTCATGGGAAAAAAAAGAATTACTGGAGATTATCGAACATTATCGCAAAAATCTGATGCCATTGATCGTTCCCATTGTGCTTTTACGGCATTATGTCTGCAAATACGATAAAGAATACCTGAAACTGCAATATTATCTTAGCCCTCATCCGGTAGAACTGAAACTGCGAAATTACATTTAATGTGAGTGGCATTCATTACAGGATACGAATTAAAAAATCCGTAACCATTTGTTTTATGAAAAAATTCCTGTGAAACAGGGAAAAACAAAACAACTCCTCCAGAATTCCTTTGACTTTTTTATGCAAACAATGAATAATTCTTGCGAAAATCCATGTAAATACTTTGCCTGTGCCATATACGGTTTTTTTGCCTTCTCTTGTGTGTGGATTACGGAAGGGCAAAATGTTCTTACCCATGGAAATTTCGATTCGTATAATTCGTAAATATAGGAATAGGGATGCTGAAAATTTTATCAGAGCAATTCTATAGGGAACCAAAAACACCCGGAAGCACAGGGCGGGCGAAGAGAACGCATACGGCTCTTGTTACCGGTGTTTCGAATGGCATTGGCATGGAGTTTACCAAGATACTTGCCCAAAACAATTATAATCTGGTATTGATTGACCGTGATCGTGAGAAGATTGAACTGTTAAAAGACGATCTTAAAAGTAACCATAGCGTCAGAACGACTTTTTTAATAGAAGATTTAACCGAAGCGGAAACCCCTTCCCGGATATACACTGTTCTTGCAGCACAGAATATTGAGATTGACATATTGATCAATAATGCAGGGATTGGAGCTTTTGGGAAATTTTCGGAGACGGATTGGCGCCATGAGGCAAATATCCTGAAATTAAATATCATAGCCCTTACCCATCTTACAAAACTTTTTATGAAGGGAATGATTGAACGGAAATACGGGAAGATATTGAACATTGCCTCAATCGGAGCATTTCAGGCCGTTCCGCTGCAGTCGGTATATTCCGCTTCCAAGGCATACGTATTATCATTTACGGAAGCCATTGCAAATGAACTGGAAGGCACCGGAGTTACCGTAACGGCGTTATGCCCGGGACCTACCGCCACGGGATTTCATGATGCGGCAAATGAAAACGGCAAGAGGCGTTATATTCCCAAAAAGATGCCTACCGCAAAGGAAGTTGCATTACATGGGTATAATGCCATGATGAAAGGAAAACACGTTTCAATTCATGGCATAATGAATACCATCTTGATCAGCATATCCAGATTATTTCCCAGAAAACTTTTAGCCGATTTGGCGCGTAAAAAAATGGAAGGGCACTTAAAGGATTTTTAATACCATAACAGGAGATTATCTCCACTCCTGGATAAGGCGCGCGCCTTTATCAATTAAAGAAAGCGGCTCATACCACGTCGCCCGCCCAAATATCGCACAATGAACCATCGTCACCGCGAAGGATAATTTGCCCCCGAGCTCCAAACCCTGTTAAGATGCCGGACTTCTGCACTTTTCCTTCTCCTACAGTAATGCGTTCTCCCACGAAACAGCATCGCGCAAGCCATTCATCGCGTATGGCGGGAAAACCTCCTGCTTCCCAGTGATCGATCCATTCAGGCAGCGCTTCAAGGATCGTGGCAAGAACGTCTTTAATGGCATGTTTCTTCCCGGTTTCTATACGGAGGGAAGTCGCGGCTTTTTTCATGGAAGATGCCAGCAGTTTATTCATGTTTACATTAATCCCAATGCCCACGACAATGGCGTGTCCGTCAGGACGTTTTACGTTGCTCTCCTCGGAAAGAATACCACCGATTTTACGTCCCTGCACAAGAAGGTCGTTTGGCCACTTTGTTTGCGTAATGAAGCCATAGGTGTCCAGTGCAGAGGCAATACCCAGAGAAATTGACATGGAGAGCGATGCCAGCCCCGAAATATCATGGTGGGTAGGCAACAAAAAAGAAAAGGTTAAATCTTCACCCGGCAGGGAAACCCAATGATGGTCGCTTCGTCCATGTCCTGCCGTCTGTTCCAGCGCAGCCAGCACAAATCCGGCGGGAATATCTTCTCCATCCCTGAGCCGTTCCATAAGAACGGTGTTGGTGGAAGACAATTTATCGTGCCATTCAGGTTCCAGAAATTTCATAATGGTTTAATTATAGTATTTGTCCACATATCTTCAATATCATTTTTAAAAGAAATTTGTCTCCGAATTATATAAAAACACAGGGTAAGTCAAACTACAACCATATCCATTTGGAGTAGCGAAATAACTCCATAACCCCACAACCTGCAGAAAGGCAAGCTTTGCTAAGGGGAATAAATGAAAAAATATTGCTTTTTTCCTTATTTATGCTCTAATCATTCCTCAGAAAATCATTTAAAAAAGAAGTAATCGCACGAAGACACGAAGGGAGCATTCCCAGATTTTTGCAAAATTCCAAAAGAGACCATGGCTCGTTCCAAAGCCTTGTGCTGAACAAGGTGAAGCATCTTGCTTTGGAACGGAATTGCTTGAGAAACTTCGTTTCTCATAACAGGAAGCATGAGCTTCCTTCACAATTGTGTTCCCCGGCAGGAACTTGGGAACAAGAATGATGGATTTGCAAAAATCTGGGAATACTCCTGCCACAAACCAGTTGCAAAGAATATGAATGAAAGTGGGATTGGGAAGATTATTGTAAATGCTGTCGTTGCAGTGCATCGGGAATCTGGGCCGGGATTGCTTGAAGTCGTTTATGAAGTTATCCTTGCCTGCGAGTTCAAACAATGTGGTATATCAGTCGATCGTCAGGTATTTATACCGATAGTGTATCATGGGATCAAATTCGATGAAGGATTTCGTTGTCCCCCGCTGGCGGGGGCAGGGGGTGGAAGAAACACGTGAAAGCCAATGGAAGGAACAATTATGCCTGCAACACAAATTACAACCCCTTGCAAATAAGTTACGCAGGGAAATGACAAAGGCAGAGGCGTGCCTTTGGAAATATGTCCTCCGTGAGGGCCAAATGAAGGGGTATCAATTCAGAAGACAAAGGCCGGTATTACGCTACATAGCAGACTTTATGTGTAAAGAGTTAAAACTGGTGATTGAAGTGGATGGAGTAACCCATCAGTATGAGGAGACCGCGGAGAAAGATAACCGGAAACCCCATGATTTGGAGCGGGCGGGATTTGAAGTAATCAGGTTTACCGATGACGATGTGCGCAGAAATATGAACGGTGTGATAGCGGCAATACGATGCGTGGTTAAGGAAAGAGAAAAGAGAAAAGTCGTCCACCCCCTTCATCCCCCGCCAGCGGGGGACAGAGGTATCCCTTAATAAAGGAGGCAAAGGGGAGGTAATCGATGAATGTTTTTCTGCCACTTCCTTTGCAGGGAGGAGAGAAAAGAAATGAAAGCGGCAATATATGAAAATTTTGGTCAACCGTTGACCATTCAAAATGTGTCCGACCCTGCGCCCAGAAATAATGGTGTGGTGATTCGTGTGGAAGCTACCGGAATGTGCCGGAGCGACTGGCATGGATGGATGGGGCACGATCCCGATATACGGCTGCCCCATGTTCCCGGGCATGAACTTGCGGGTACTGTTGAGGAAACGGGGAGCGAGGTTCTTCTTTGGAAGAAAGGCGACAGGGTGACTCTTCCGTTTGTGTGCGGATGCGGCACGTGTCCTCAATGCGCTACGGGGAATCATCAGGTATGTGACAGACAGTTTCAGCCGGGGTTTACCCATTGGGGTTCTTTTGCTCAATACGTGGCGATTGACTATGCGGATATTAATTTGGTTCGGCTGCCGGAAGATATTGATTACGTATCCGCGGCAAGCCTTGGATGCCGCTTCAGCACTTCGTTTCGCGCGATAGTAGCGCAGGGGAAGGTGTCTGCCGGGCAGTGGGTTGCCGTGCACGGCTGCGGAGGCGTTGGGTTATCGGCTATTATGATTGCCAGCGCCCTGGGGGCGCACGTTGTGGCGGTTGATATACAAAGAGAGAAACTGGCATTTGCCCGATCGGTAGGCGCCGGTGCAGTGGTAAATGCCAGTGAAGCCGGAGATGTGGCAGGAGCCGTAATGGAAATAACAAAAGGAGGGGCGCATGTTTCCATCGACGCCCTTGGAAGTCCGAAAACATGTTTCAATTCGATTTCAAATTTAAGAAAACGGGGGAAACATCTTCAGATTGGCCTGATGCTGGCAGGTCACCGGCATCCGCCCATACCCATGGACAGAATCATTGCCAATGAACTCGAAATTCTGGGATGTCATGGCATGCAGGCGCATGAATACGATGCCATGCTGGATATGGTTGCCTGCGGGAAATTACAGCCGCAAAAGTTGATCGGAAAAACAATACGTCTCGAAGACGCGATACGTGAGCTTCCCAACATGAACCAGTTTGGCGCTATCGGGGTTACGGTGATAGATAAATTTTAGTTCAGTATATGATAAAAATATCTAATAAAGTTACTATTCCAATTGATGAGATAGAAATGCACGCGATTCGCTCCCAGGGTGCAGGGGGGCAGAATGTTAACAAGGTTGCCACTGCCATACAGTTGCGCTTCGATATCTATGCGTCTTCATTGCCTGATTTCTATAAAGAAAAGCTTTTAGCGAGAAGCGATCGCCGTATTTCGACAGAGGGGGTGATCATTATTAAGGCGCAGAAATATCGGACTCAGGAGAAAAACAGGGAAGATGCGATCGACCGGTTGCGGGATTTAATCAAAAGCGCGGCTGTTGTACAAAAAAAGCGAAAACCAACGAAACCTGCAAAAGCCGCGAAGGAAAAACGCCTTGAAACGAAAACGAAGCGGGGACATTTAAAAATACTGAGAAAACCGGTGGATTATTAACGCCCCTTTCTTAACATTTTTGCTTTTATGTTAAACCTATGAAAACGAAACAGTGGTTTTTATATCTTATACGGTGCGGCAACGGAAGATTGTATACCGGTATTACGACCGATGGGAAGCGGAGATTTGAGGAACATAAAAATGGTGATAAACGGAGTGCGAAGTATCTGAGAGGAAAGGGTCCTTTGGAAATGGTAATGATAAAGAAGATCGGATCTCAGGGAACCGCATTGAAGATAGAGGCAATAGTAAAAAAAATGCCAAAATTCAAAAAGGAAATGCTTGTAGACGGTAAAATTACCGTTACAGAAATAATGGAAACACTTAATACTGCATTAAAAGAGAAACGACCGATTAACATTCTGCATGATAATACTACCGCTTGGTTGCAATAATAAGCCTAATTTGCGGGTACGTGTCACATTTCGTTCTCATTAATTGATTCTTTTTCACTGATTGAGAAATTTTCAACAGGTATTCTGGCGATATGACCATCCGGAGTTTTCCATAATAATTTAAATATTGCGCCGCCTTGGTTGTCGAAATATTTAATTTTAATTTTATGTTTTCCTTCTTTAAGAAAAACCGTGCTGGTTTTTTCTTCTACCTTATGGGAACCGCCGTTGTCGATTATCAGGGCATTATCAATAAAAAGCCACGAACCGTCGTCGGATGATAGTATAAAGGTATACGTATCTGAACAATCGATATCAATATATCCTTCCCATAGAATACTAAAAGGGCTGTAAAAGAGTTTTGCTTTATTATTTGACCAATTAAATCCGATTTCAGTGTCAATATCTTCATAAATGGGGTTCCCGCTCCATTCTATATTATCATAATATTTAACAGACAAGCCATTGCGCTGATTTTTCACGGTAGTAATAGTCTTTTTAGGAAGCAGGACGTGTGCCGGAATAATTGTTTCTCTTTCGTCTTCAGACCTCCAGGTGAGTTTTAAAACAGATCCGCCGCCTTTATCAAAATATTTTATCACAATTTTGTGCACACCCTTATTGAGGGCAATATCGCCGGATATTGTTTGTACCCTATGCGCGCCGCCATTGTCAATAAGAAGTGCATCGTTTATGTAAAGCCATGAGCCATCGTCTGATGCCAATGTAAAAGTATAGTGGCCGGTTTTCTTAACGATAATGTATCCCTCATATACCATACTGAACGGGCTTGGCACGAATTTATCAGTATCATTTGGCCAATCAAAATTAACAGCGGTGGCAATTTCTTCGAAAATAGGGGCGCCTTTCCAATCTTCGTTGTCGTAATATCGCACCGATAAACCGTTTTTATTTATCATTATATCAGAGACGGGATTTCTTTTGTTAAGATCGAATACTTTATAACTTTGCGTAGCAATAATACAGGGGAAATTTTTTTTGAAAAATTTCATATTTGCATATTTTTTTTTCTCGTGGGGGCCAATAATGGCATAGTCAGGCTGGTATTTGTTAATAAGCGCAATTGTGTCAGATTTCCCCCTTAGCATTGCGTTAATATCGATTTCCCGCCTTTTGCTTCCGCTATACCCGTGGCTCCATATATGGCCAGGATAGCCCATAATGGTTTTTCTTCCGGATAAAAATAACGGATGGTTATGTACTGTTGCATTGAGAAATATTGCATCGGCAGGGGTTTCATTGACAATGCGTTTGGCAAGTTCGATTTCTTCCGTGCTGAATTCTTTCCAGCCATTTACCGGCACAATGGCGAATTTAAAAACGTCGATAAAGCCGGCGGCAATGAGGGAAAACATGGAAAGGAAGAAAACGGTTTTGGAGAGAATTTTTAAACGTTTATTTTCGTATAAATATGCCAGGGCAAGCGCTGCCAGAGGGGTAATGCCGAGATGCCAGTATATAAGTATCTTTATATTATCCCATTCCCACGGAGCAAAAAGGATAAGGTTTGGTATTAAGAAAAGTAATAAGAATACAAGCGGGAAAAATTTTAAACGGCCTAAAACAATATAATTTTGCTTTAAAAAGATAAGAACAAAACCCCCGATTGCGAAAAACCAGAATACACTCGTATTTTTAATCCAAAACCACAGGAAATTTTCCTTTCCTGCCATCCATCCGGGTTGAAATTTAAAGAAATGTTCACCTTCAACATGGCTGGAAAAATACCATATTTGCGGAAGAGAGAGTATAAAGGCCGGGAAAAAGAATAAAAACCACTTCCGCCAATCCCAGTATATTATTCCTAATGGTATTGTTACCATCAACATTGCCAAAAAACTGTGGGTATGAAAAAATGGCAATGCCCCGGCGATGACACCTGCAAATAAAAATTCTTTCCTGTTTTTCTTCTCTATGCCGGTGTGCAGGAGTAAAAAAATGAGCATGGTGAAGGGAAATCCGAAAAGGAAAGATCGTTGCGGCACGTTGAGACAGGTTAACGGAGTAATCCAGTGATAATTTAATGCCGCAATTTTGGTGTAATTTTGTGGCAGATTGGCGAGAAATTTCCAGAGACTATCAGATGTGTTTGCAAGGTCTTGAAAGAAATAGTAGAAACCAAATCCACCGGATAAAAAGAATATGAACGTGGAAAGACTTGCGGCAAGTCTTTTCTTCGTTATGCGATAAGTAAAATAATAAAGAATGCCGTAAAAGGAAACGGTTAAAATAAAGCCGGGTATGAATAAGATATCTTTAAAATTTAAGCCGGATTTGAGAAAGATTGCGGATAAAAAATCGGCCAAAATGGGATATGTTAATTTTGTGCCTGCATAGACGGGATCAAGAGGCGGTATGTTCTCTCCCCACGTGAAAGAGGTAATGTATGCCAGATGTAAAGGCAGGTCGCCGTAATTGTTTGTCAACCCGACATATATGCCGGTTTCTTTCCATATGATAGTACGATAAAACAAACGACAGAAGATGGTGGTAAAAAAGGCAAAAACGGCGCTATGGACAAAATAGGATGTTTTATGAAGAAGAAAGTCGTTTTTCAGCGCCATTACTTCGCAGAGTATTTTTTGTTTTTGAACGCTCCGGTTGCCTATAAGAAATACTATACAAAAGAGTGACGATAAAGCGATTGAAGAGTAGATACATTTAAATTGTAGTTTCCAGAAAAGAGAAAAGAGGTAAACGATCCAGGTTTGTAATCCTAACCCTATCGCAATTCCATAGACAATTCTTTCAAGAAGAGAATAGTGTGCGGAGAGAAAATAGGTAAGTAAAAAACCTGTTATAATTGAAATAACGATGAAGATGATAGCAAGCAGCATAAGAATGTATTATATAGAGAAAGATTTACAAGTTAATCGCACAATTAAAAATAGGAACTGTGTAAGTTACAATAGAAAAAGAGATTAAGCAATAATTTTTTAATAGCTGTTAACCCTTACAGCTCTTTTCGGTGAGAATTTCTAAACGATACCGCTTCAAAGTGTAGAGAAATAAGTGATTCATATGTGTATTTATTGGATAAATATAAATTTGAAGCGGTACTGTGATATCGGGATTGTTTCCTGACACAAATAAACAGTAGGATGGGTGCGCTTCGTTTAACCCATCCATAATATCCAAAAAGTTGTTGGTTTTTGTTTTTTAGACCTATAACCTAATTAAATGTATAGGGATTTCCACCATTGTCCGGTTAGGAATTTACATATTTTATTTCCTTGTTCTAAAGCTGTCATTCCCGCATGTTTTTAGCGGGAATCCATAATAAACGAATCTCTGGATACCCGATAAAAGCATTCGGGTATGACAAAAACCGGTACACGCAAATTCCTAACCGGACAATGCTGAGGGATTTCAATATTTTTACTTAAGCAATGAACAAACCCACCCCTAACCCCTCCCAAGAGGGGACATATCAGATTCCCCTCTTGGGAGGGGTTAGGGGTGGGTAAAAATGAATGCCGTTGGGTAAAACCCAACTTAATTTAAGACCCCGGAAATCAATACCGACTTTGTTTCTTGACACGGTAAAACAGATTGCTTTTAATATGCTAATTGTTTAATTATATGTAAAGTGGAGTAAGGTCATAAACAATCTGCCTACGAGGTAAGGCGCTTATGAATCAACTGTCATTGGGGTGCATTCCCGATTTTTTGTAACACATCATTTCAAAGTAGGATGGGTGAAGCGCCAGCGCACCCATCAAAATAAATGAAACTGTGATTGATGGGTCTGCTTCGCTTGACCCATCCTACATAAATAATAAGTTTTTTTACAAAAAATCGGGAATGCTCCCTATTGAAAAGTTGTTGCCCACAAAAAGGTTTGAAAAAATTGTCCATGTCTTAACCCCATGCTTTAGCGTGGGGTTAATGGGGGAAATAATCATGGGCTTCAGCCCTGAGGCAAAGTTATCCTAATATCTTTTATTGTGCCAGAAGGTCATTGCTAAAGCTCCTGTCTGCCGACAGGCAAAGGTGTATTTATTGCAGGGATCTCCGCACTAAAGTGCAGAGTTAATGGATGTGAAATTTGTTCCATGCGCCAATATTAGAGGTGCGTTATAACAAGAGAAATCGAAGTCTTTTTCAAAAAGCTGAAGTGTTACATTTTCGAAGGGAATCGCTGAACATCTAATTAAATATTTCAGTAACCGAACGAGGTTTGCCGATGTAATTCCCTTGAGCGTAATTTACCCCTAATTCCCGCAACAAATTCAGCGTTTCCTCTGAGTCAACAAATTCAGCAACGGTTCTTTTTTCTAACCCATGTGCCACCTCAACCATAGCTTTGACCAGGTGTTGATCCACCGAATTGTTTTTCAAATCATGAATAAAGCTGCCGTCAATTTTTAAATAGTCAACGGATAAATGCTTAAGGTAATTGAACGAAGAAAATCCGCTGCCAAAATCATCCAGGGAAAATCTGCACTCCATATTCTTTAGCGCCGCAAGAAAGTCCTGAGCTTCAATCATATTTTCTATCGTTGCCGTTTCGGTTATCTCAAAGATGATGCTCCCCGGATTAATATTAGTTGTATTAAACTGCTGCTTTATTATTTCCAGCAATTCAGGGTCTGTAAATGCCTTGCCGGAAAGGTTAATATCAAGAAATATTCCTCTGTTATAAAACTGCCACTCCGTGGCGAGACGGATAGCATTGCGCACGACCCAGCGGTCAACATCACGGATAAGCCCGAAACGCTCGGCAATATCCATAAATTCCGCAGGGAGAATCAATTCGTTTTTATCGCCAATCATGCGTAATAATGCCTCATACCCGATAATTTTTTTATTGGATATATCGATAACAGGTTGTAAATGTAATACGAAACGATCGTTGTCCAACGCGTTTCTAATACTCTTTTCCCAGTTTATTTGCGATTCAATATGTGTTTTTTGCTCATAGGAAAACACACAAAAACGATTGCGCCCTTTTTCCTTTGCGCTATACATCGCCAGGTCCGCATGGGTAAGCAATGTTTCCGCATCACGTCCGTGTTCGGGAAATGTAACAATGCCAATACTAAACGTTACTTTAGAATGTTCAAAGGTATGTTCTCTTGTCAATTCAAGAATTTCCTTTGCAATGAATCTGGCCTTATCAATATCGGTATAAGGCAGTATTATGGCAAATTCATCCCCGCCAAAGCGGGCAAAAATATCGGTGTCGCGCAACCGCGAACGAAGCATCTCCGCCAAACGGATGAGAAGTTCGTCTCCCGCCTGGTGGCCAAGGGTATCGTTTACGTACTTGAAATTATCAAGATCAAGAAACAGCAATACCCCTTTTGCCCCATATCGCAGGGACTGGGCAATCCAATATTCCAATTCCTCCTGAAAACGCCTGCGATTAAAGAGATTTGTCAAGGGATCGCGGGTTGCCATATTCATAAGCTGCGTTTCGAATCTCTTATGCTCCGTAACATCTTCTTTGATTGCAAGATAATGAGTCACATGCCCCTTGGGATTTCTTATCGGAGAAATGTGCACGTGCTCCCAATACAATTCTCCATTTTTCTTTTTGTTCAATAGTTCACCTTGCCATTCTTTTCCTGAAATAATGGTATTCCATAAATTTCTATATGTTTCGTGCGGCGTTTTTCCTGATTTTAAGATTCTCGGGGTAAAGCCAACAATTTCCCTGTTGGAATACCCTGTCATATCCGTAAATTTCGGATTTACATATTCAATAATCCCCTCTTTATCGGTTATAATAATTGACGTCTGGCTTTGTTCCACCACCTGTGACAATTTTCTGATTTTTTCTTCTGCGCGTTTGCGTTCTATTACACGCCCCAGTTGTATCGCAAGATTGTCCACTACCTCAAATAACATTACCTGTGGTTTTTCTTCTTTTATCGAGAAAAACTCGAAAATATACACGATCTTATTGCCTTCTTTTATGGGAAACGCAAATGCTCCCTTTACTCCAATATCTGTATTTTTAACATCGGCATGTTGCGCCCTGATAAAATTTATATCTTTTGTAACATCAGGTACCCATTCCATTTTGCCACTAAGGAATACCTTTCCCGGCAAATCTTCTCCCGGTTTTAAAATAGTATTCTCACATATCCGTTTCAACAAACCGAACTGCCTGGCGTTCCCGGAATACCATATTCCTGCCGACTTCAGCCATTTTGTGCCATTTACCGTATCTACCGTTTTATAAATATGCCCTCCCGACCACCCCAAATACCGGCAAATTTTTTTCAGATATAACCTCATAGCGCTTTTAACTGTTAATAAATCGTGCGCTGTATCAAACATTTCGTTAATTAATTGCAAAATAGCCTGTTTTTTCCTTGCATCTTCTTCTTTTTCCCTTAATTCTCTAGTTTCTTCTTCAAAATCTAATAATTGTTTTTCAAGTTTATTTATTAAGTACTCGGTATAATTCCTATAATTTTCCGTTTCGTCTTTTTCTATTGATGCATTCAATAAAGTGGGCGCCTTTTTTTTATAATCTCTTAACGTATCCATTGCCTCATCAAAAAAAATTTCAGGATTCATCGGTTTCACTAATAACTTATCCGCCCCCAAACTCATGGCATATTCCCTGGCTTTTCCTATAGTAAATGTCGCAGTGTAAAATATAAAAGGAATATCACTCAATTTTTTATTGGTTTTACATTTCCTGCACAATTGAAGACCATCCATAAAGGGCATAAGAATATCAGAAACAATTAAATCGAAGCGGGTATTCTGCAATGCGTCCAATGCCACCAAGCCATTTGTGGCAGAAATGACTTCACAACCATGTTTTTTCAGAATACGCTCCAGCATTCGCAAGTCATCTTCTGAATCATCCACTATGAGTATTTTCATTTTTAAAATGACACTTTATTCCCGATGTGACTCCTTTTTTTCTTTAACCGGCGCACAATGACTATTGCCATTCCCGCCATGAAAAAATACAAACATTTTGCAATATCTGAATCGGCAAATCCTCTCTCACCATTTTCATATCCGGCATACGCAACTCCTGCATATCCACATAAAACCAAAACTACTATTACCACAATGAATTTAAATTGTATTAAAGTAATTTTCTCTTTCCTTATCATTAAATCCTTCCCTCCATATAAACCCACAAAGAAGCAAATAAACATTATTTCTCCGTATTTTATATGCTTATATCAACAAGTAAATACCCTATAACGGACAGCTTAATTTGGATATACTCTTTAGGGTCTATTGGCTACAAATCAATGGTTATTCTTTTGGTATGATTTTGCCAGTCAGATTGCCGGTGAATGGAGTGATTCTTACCGTTCGGTTTAAAAATCTGGAAAGGATACTGATACCTGACAAATGAAGGATGATGTTGCCAAACAAAGAAAGAAGCAGATTTTTTACTACACGATCATATGGGTGGTAAATTTTTCAAAAAACTAAAATGTTACATAAAATCTTCTTTGAACACTTCACACAAATCTATGGAAAAATCCTTTAAAAACTTTGACAGAATAACTCTGTTTCCACCTTCGTCCATGTACCCTTCGGAAAATAGAGTATAAATGCCATTTTCATTCAAAGACAGCACTTCAATGCTTTTCATATACGGATTCACTATCCAGTATTCTTTAACCTTGAACCGTTCATAGAGATTCTTTTTTTCAAAGACATCTTTGTACTGAGTTGACGGCGATAAGATTTCCACAACGAGGTCAGGAGTGCCAAACACTCCCCTTTTTTTAATAATATGTCTGTTGTCTTTTGCAATGAATAAAATGTCCGGCTGAACAATATTTTCTGCATCTAATATCACATCGGCAGGGGCATCTAAAACATAACCGAGATCATTAGATTCAACAAATCTCATAAATAAAAACTCCAGTCGTGCGGATATAAACTGATGATTTGTTTCCAGCGACGGGGACATCATAATCAATTTCCCTCCAATAATTTCATACCTTTTTTCATCTTCGAGATTCAGATAGTCGTCGTACGTCCACCTTTTTTCTTCTACGAGTATTTGCGTCATTACCGTTTCCTCCGAATAGTTAATATGTGTCGGGATGAAAAACGAAACCTGGCGAATTTTCATATCATAAACTATTAGAAGTTATTATAGTTAACCGAATTTATATAATCCATGTGAAAAGATAATTAGTAGTTGTTTAAATGATAAACTGATTGTATTATTTATTTTCCCTGAATAACAATAGAACACGTATTCCGGATAAAAAAACCGATGACAGTAAAAAATAACCTTCCTTTAGAATCTCCAAAGCACTATCCTTCTCATACACACACAAAATCATGGCACCGAATGGTTGCCAATTTTTGTATTTTTTTCCTGATAATAACACTCACCATGGTGTACTTCAGCTATACCGGCAAGCCGCAGGCAGGTCTTTTAGAAATTGGGGTCTCCTCTTTCATATTCTGCATCTTGTTTCATCTCGTCATGAAGTTTTTTCCTCTCATTTCTAAAATTATCACCTCCCTGCTTGTAATCGGATTTGCGGTCTCTTTAGTCTGTATAAACTATCATTTCTTAAAAGTGGAAAAAAAAGATGCATCCCTTGAAGAATTATTGGTGGGAGATTTGTTGGTTCATAAAATTACACAAACGTTTAAGAAAAAACCCGTCTCCATCGCCATGAAAGACAAAGTTTCTGAACAGGCCCCCGTTCCTGAGGGCAAAGCGCCTTTAACAATACCATCCATGGAACAACTAACAATGACCATATCCAGCCCTGTCTCATCCCGGTTCCAATCAGAATATATCACCCTTCTTTCTCCTGTTATCAGGGAAGGAACATCATCATCCGAGAAGCCATCCGGCATCCCCGGTATTCCTTCTGCTGCAATGGAAAGCGGCCATCATATGTATGAATACATTGACAAAAATGAGTTTTTATATTTATCCCTTTCCCCGTGTATTAAGGAAAACCTCCTTACTGCATCAGATATTCATACAATTCAGTTACCTGTTATATCTGAAGGGATCGGCATAATTCATGAACTAAAACTATGCAACCCTATCGTGGAAAACCGCATACCGGTCGATTGATCGGGTAAACCATACCTATTGAAAGGAACAAATTATGAAAACAACTATTGTTACAATGATTATTATTCTTGCTTTAACAACAGCCGGTTATTGTCAGAATAAAGAACAGGGGGAGTCCGCAGATGCGTCCATTAATGCCTTCAAGCAGGCAATAGAAGCGAATCCCAAATTTGTAGAAGCACATTACAACCTTGGAGTTCTTTATGATGAAAAAGGAATGACTGCGGAAGCTATCAGTGAATATACTACGGCAATCGAAATAGATGCAAATTTTGTAAAGGCTTATAACAATCTCAGTGTAATTTATTACAAACAGAAACAGTTTGACGAGGCGATTGAAATCACAAAGAGAGCCCTTGCCATATCCCCAAATTACCTGGAAGCGCTCTATAACCTTGGAATTTATTATTATGAGAAAACACAATACAATGAAGCAATAAATACTTTCAAAGACGCCGTAAAATTAAATCCGAAGTTTGATAGGGGTTTTTACAATTTAGGCGTTGCATGTGCAGCGATTGATGCTACAGACGAATCTATTTCCGCATTTAAACGGGCAATAGAAATTAATCCTCAATATTCAGACGCTTACTATAATTTAGGGGTTGCTTATTCAAAGAAAAATCAGCTTGACGAAGCAATTCAATTCCTTAAAAAAGCTTTGGAAATCAATCCGAAAGACCCGAAAGCCCATTTTGCCTTAGGAATCATTTATACCACCAAAGACAAAGCAAAATAATTTTATCTGAATTAGTAAGGAACATTATCAGGAAACATACCTAAAGAGAGAAAATAACCATATTATCAGGAAGTCATTACGGTATTTTTTCCTCTTTCTTTTGCCAATAATAATGCTTTGTCCGCAGCCATGACCACCATGTTACCATCAATGCCATGCGCAGGAAATGTCGCAATACCTGCACTAATTGTCAATGAAAGCGTCTCCACGCCGCTTTCTGTTTCAAGTTTTATCGACTCTACACATTGACGGATTTGTTCCGCTTTTTCCATAGCGTTTATTGTATTTGTTGCCGGCATTATAATCACAAATTCCTCGCCGCCATATCTGGCAAGGATGTCTGACGATCTTATACAGTTTTCCATCATCTGTGCAACATATTGCAACGCCCGGTCGCCAATTATATGGCCATATACATCATTCAATTTTTTAAAATTATCGATATCGGCAATAACAATACTCAGAGGCTCTTTATTTCTGCCCGACAGAGCGATCTGTTTCCCAAGCATCTCATCAAAAAACCTTCTGTTATAGATACCGGTGAGCGCATCCGTTATTGCGGCATGTTTGCTATACTCCAACAGCCGCACCCTATAGAGCGCCGAAGATGCCAACCCAACGCAAACCATCAGCAGTTTTTGCATCTGCTTCTCTTCCCAGCAGCAACCTTGCTTTTTTATTAATAATATCATCCCGATAGGAATACCACCCACCATTAATGGAATGCACGCATACCCTCCTTCTTGCAACATGTGCGCCACACATTTACAAACCGGCTCATATCTAATGTCAGTTACAATATGTTCTTTTCCCGTCCGCAATATGTCGCAGTGGGATGGATTTGTCAATATATCTTCGCTTATAAGCTCACTCACCGGCATAGGAGGATCAATTAACGGAACATCGAGCCGGTTTTTTTCCATATCGATTGTTGCGATTGCGAGGATATCCGGTTCGAAATGTTCTTTCAGCGCCCAACTCATCCGTTTATATAAACTATCCTCCTGCATTTCATCATTCATTAAGCAGGAAAAGTACATAAGATAACTTAGTTCTTTGATATTCCTGTCTCTTTGGTCCAATGCTATTCGCAATTCTTCTTCGATACGATTGTCCATATGTTTTTCAGACTTGTTATCTTTTATATACTCAGATACCTTTTGCAAACTCGCTCACCAAACGATCAATAGATTCTTTTGTTTTTGTCTCTGTTACACACAAAAGCATGCAATTTTTCAGTTCCGTATAATAGTGTGAAATATCTATCCCGCAATTAATACCTTTTTGCTGCATATGTTTAATAATGGCATCAACACTAACACCATTTTTTGTTTTTAAAACAAATTCATTGAAAAAAGGTCTGTGAAAAACAGGTGTGAAAATATCCAAATTACAGAGGCTTTCGTATGCATAATGACTTTTCTGTATATTTAAATTACCAATTTCTGCGATTCCCTTTTTCCCCAATGCGCAAAGATAAATACACGCCCTAAGAGCAAGCAGCGCCTGATTGGTGCAGATGTTCGAGGTGGCTTTTTCCCTCCGGATATGTTGTTCTCTTGGTTGCAACGTTAACACGAAGCACCTTCTCCCCGCCTTATCAATCGTCTCTCCTGCAATTCTCCCCGGCAGTTTTCTCAGCAGTTCATCCTTTACCGTAAAAAAACCCAAATAGGGCCCTCCATAATTCAAATAGTTTCCTAAAACCTGTCCCTCTCCTACTGCAATATCAGCATTATACTCTCCGGGAGGAATAAGAATACCTAAAGATAAAGGATTCACACAGGCGACAAAAAGTGCGTCATGTTTATGAACTATTTCAGAAATTTCCTGCATATCTTCAATACAGCCAAAAAAATTAGGACTTTGCACCAATACTGCAGCAGTGGTATCGGCAAGTGATTCTTCTAACTGGCGTATATCAGTCGTTCCTTCAGGAGAATCAATTTCAACAATTTCCGTATTAAAACCCCCTAAATACGTTTTTAACACCTGACGATATTCAGGGTGAATCGCCCGGGAACAGACAATTTTATTTTTCCCCTTATGCCGTATAGATAATAATGCCGCCTCAGCCAACGCGGTAGAACCATCGTACATCGAAGCATTTGCCACATCCATTGCAGTCAATTCACACATGAGGGTTTGAAACTCATAAATCGCCTGAAGCGTGCCCTGGCTGACTTCCGGCTGGTAAGGCGTGTAACAGGTATAAAACTCGCTGCGGGATGCAAGATGATTTACAACGGAAGGAACAAAATGCTCATAAGCGCCGGCGCCTAAAAACGAATTATACTCCTCTGTGGTTTTATTCTTTTTGCTTAAATCTTTCAGGGCTTGCAATACTTGTGGTTCCGACAAACCCTGAGGCAATGTCAGAGAAAATTTTCTTAATGTCTCAGGAATTTCTTTAAGAAGGTCTTCCAGGGAAGATATCCCCATAGCCTCAAACATCTTTTTTTTATCGGCTTCCGTATTGGGAATGTAATCCATAAGCTTTATCCAGACCTGAATAAACCAGAAAAGACAACCAGCCGGAAATTACGATTAGAGATTTACGATCTACGATTGAAAAATCGAAATGCAGGGGGTTACCGTTGACAGCACTCCTGAATTGCCATGACATCAAGAGATCCGCTTTTTAACGCTTCTATAGCTCTTGTGGCCGCCACAGCTCCTGCAACCGTTGTAAAATAAGGAATATGATGCACAAGGGCAGTTCTTCTTATTGAAAAAGAAGCTTCCTGCGCTGCTTTTCCTTCAGCAGTGTTAATTACAAGCTGCACTTCATCATTTTTTATATGATCAACAATATTAGGGCGTCCTTCCACTACTTTTAAGACGGATGCAACTGACACATTTTCCCCGGCGAGCGCCGCTGCTGTTCCCTTTGTTGCCATAATTTTAAATCCCATCTGCAGAAGTTTTTTCGCTATTTGTATTATCGGTTTCTTATCTTTATCCCTTACACTTATAAAGACGGTTCCGGAAAAGGGGAGGAAACAATTGGCAGACATTTGTGCCTTTGCGTATGCGCGTCCAAAATCTTTATCCAACCCCATAACCTCTCCTGTTGATTTCATTTCGGGTCCCAATAACGTATCGACCCCTTTAAACTTTATAAAGGGAAACACCGCCTCTTTCACGGCAGTTTGTCTTAATACAATATTTGCCGGCATATTCAACTCACGGAGTTTTTTCCCTGCAATTACCTTCGCCGCAATTTTAGCCATTGGAACACCAATCGCCTTACTTACAAAAGGTATTGTTCTTGAAGCACGGGGATTTACCTCCAATACGTACACAACTTTATCCTTCACTGCGTATTGAATGTTAATAAGCCCGATAACGTTCAGCGCAAGCGCTATAATCTTCGTTTGTCTTTTTAATTCTTCGATGGTTTCATTATTTATTGAATAGGGCGGGAGCGAACAAGCGCTGTCGCCGGAGTGTATCCCCGCTTCCTCTATGTGCTCCATCACTCCCCCGATAAATACATCCTCTCCGTCACTGATGGCATCGACATCAATTTCTATAGCATCCTGCAAAAAACAGTCTATCAGAACGGGATGTTCCGGAGATACTTGCACTGCCTGAGAAATATAATTATCCAAACCCTGTTCATCGTAAACAATTCGCATTGCGCTTCCGCCCAAAACATAGGACGGACGCAGCAATACCGGATATCCTATTCTTTTTGCGATATTCTTTGCATCTTCAGCAGAATATGCACAGCCATTTTCCGGCTGCCTTAGCGCCAAACGGTTCATAAGCGATGCAAAACGTTCACGATTTTCGGCAACATCAATATTCTCAGGAGAAGTCCCAAGAATTTTCACCCCTTCTCTTTCCAGCGGAACCGCAAGTTTTAACGGAGTCTGCCCTCCGAATTGAACAATTATTCCTTCGGGTTTTTCCTTACGAATAATTTCCAAAACATCTTCCAGTGTCAGTGGTTCAAAATAGAGTCTGTCAGAAGTGTCATAATCCGTGCTTACCGTTTCCGGGTTACAATTCACCATTATGGTTTCATAACCTAACTCTTTTAGGGCATAAACGCCATGCACACAACAATAATCAAACTCAATCCCTTGTCCAATACGATTCGGGCCGCTTCCCAAAATAACCATCTTTTTCTTCGAAGTGGGTTCCGCTTCACAGGAAGTCTCATACGTTGAATATAAGTACGGGGTAAATGCCTCAAACTCAGCGGCGCATGTATCAATACGTTTAAATACAGGCGACACAGATTTCTGCCACCGGTATTCCCTTATTGCCTTTTCACCGGAATTGCACAACCGGGCTAAAAATTTATCAGAAAAACCATACTGTTTCGCTTTTGTAAGCAGTTCGGTATCCATTTCAAACTTCCTGCTTTTTAGTAATGCGTCATCAGCACCTGGATATTTTTGTTTAATCTCTTCTTCCAGATCTGTTATTTGTTTGATGTTATAAAGAAACCATTTATCCACACGGGAATGGTTATAAATCTCATCAATGCTCATACCGGCACGCAAAGCTTCCGCAATATACCATAATCTATCGGGAGTTGGCGTTATCAGCTTCGTTTGTAAATATTCTATTTTTTGTTCAGGCATCCACTCATTGATTCCTGAAGGCAGGAGGGTTTCAAAACCATTCCTCCCGGTTTCCAGCGAACGAATCGCTTTGCCGACAGCTTCCTTAAAAGTGCGGCCAATCGCCATAACCTCACCCACTGATTTCATATGGATAGTAAGATCCTGGGTAGTATCGGGAAATTTGTCAAAATTGAACCGTGGTATTTTTACAACACAATAATCTATGGATGGTTCGAAGCAAGCAGGGGTATAGCGGGTGATGTCATTAGGGATTTCATCAAGGGTGTAGCCGATTGCAAGTTTTGCCGCGATTTTTGCGATGGGAAATCCCGTAGCTTTTGATGCCAATGCAGAACTCCTTGAAACCCTTGGATTCATTTCAATCGCCAGCATCTCGCCATTTTCAGGATTAACAGCAAACTGAATATTTGAGCCTCCCGTCTCAACTCCTATTTCTCTGATTATTCTGATCGCGGCATTCCGCATCTTCTGATATTCCCTGTCTGTAAGCGTCTGTGCAGGAGCTACTGTGATGCTGTCTCCCGTGTGAACTCCCATCGGATCAAAATTTTCAATAGAGCATATAATGACAACATTATCTTTTAAATCGCGCATAACTTCCAGTTCATACTCTTTCCAGCCAAGAACCGAACGTTCTACCAAAACTTCATGGATAGGACTCGTCTCCAGACCTGTATTTACATACTCTTTATATTCCTCAAGATTATACGCAGTATTACCGCCCGATCCGCCAAGTGTAAAAGATGCGCGAATAATAGCAGGAAAACCTATGGTATCTATAATCTTCAATGCATCTTCTAAAGAATTGACATAAAAACTTTCGGGCACCTGGACACCGATACGCCCCATTGCCGCCTTAAACTGCGACCGGTCTTCTGCCATTTTTATTGCCTTTAATTTCGCCCCTATCAGCTCTACATCAAACTTATCCAGTATCCCTTTTTCAGCAAGGTTTACAGCGGCATTTAGCCCTGTTTGCCCTCCAAGTGTCGGCAATATCGCCTGAGGGCGTTCTTTTTCAATTATTTTTGCAATCATTTCCGTAGTGATCGGCTCGATATACGTTTTGTCAGCAATTTCAGGATCCGTCATAATCGTTGCCGGATTGCTGTTTACCAAAACAACCTTATATCCTTCTTCTCTCAATGCCCGGCAGGCCTGAGTGCCGGAATAATCAAATTCACACGCCTGGCCAATAACAATAGGGCCGGAACCAATAATCAAAATCTTTTCAATATCAACTCGCTTGGGCATATTATATTCTTACTGCGCTATTCAAAAAAAGAACTATGAATGTAAATTCACACGAAACTTTTTAATAAAATGTACCAGTCTCTTTGAAATATTATTTACCAACGGAAAAATTATTTCTTTAAAACATCAACTTCCCATCGACTGCAAAAATCTATTAAACAAATAATCAGCATCGTGAGGGCCGGGAGATGCTTCCGGATGATATTGAACGGAAAAGGCCGGCACAGAATGGCACTTCAGTCCCTCCACGGATTTATCATTTAAATTCAGATGAGTAATTTCCACATCCCCAAAACTACTTTTATGGATCATTCCTTGCGGCGGGATTTCTACTGCAAAACAATGATTTTGTGCGGTAATTTCCACCTTTTTCGTCAACAAATCCATCACCGGCTGGTTCCCGCCATGGTGTCCAAACTTAAGTTTGTATGTCTTTAATCCCAATGCAAGGGCTAATAATTGATGCCCCAAACAAATCCCAAATATCGGTTTTTTCCCTAATATGCCTTTAATATTCTCAATCATATAGGAAACAACTGAAGGATCACCCGGCCCGTTGGAAAGAACAACACCATCCGGATTCATTTCCAATATCGTTTTAAATGAGGTATTTGCAGGAACCACATGCACAGAACAACCGGAACAATCCAATTTTCTCAAAATATTGTATTTTACCCCACAATCGTAAACAACAACTTTGTATTTTAGCAAACGCAGCCCGCTCTTTTTATTCTCCCATTCGTAAGGTTTTTTACATGCCACTTTAGCAACCAAATCCGTTCCAACAAGTCTAGGGGCTGTTTTTGCCCTTCCTTGCAATCGTGGTATGTCAAAATCCTCAGTTGAAATAATGCCTTGCTGCGATCCAAAATCGCGGATATGTCGTGTAAGCAACCTGGTGTCTATACCTTGAATGCCAACAATTCCTTTCTCCTGAAGAAATTCTGATAAGTTTATTTTTGACCGCCAATTACTGGGAAACGGAGAACATTCTTTTACAATAAATCCTTCCAGAAAAAGTTTATACGATTCATCGTCCTCTTCATTGATGCCATAATTACCTACTAATGGATACGTTAAAGTAACTATCTGGCCAGCATATGATGGATCTGTCAGAATCTCCTGATAGCCCGTCATACTCGTGTTGAAGACAAGTTCCCCTACGGTCTCTCCAGCAGCCCCTAAGGAATATCCGCAAAAATACATCCCATCTTCCAATACTAATACTGCCTTTTTTGCATTCATATTATAAGAGTCCAATAAAAGACATATATCCTTTTAATATAAAATCTTAGCATACATTTAATTCAATAGTATACTAATTTTTAGAACCTCAAATCGTACAACTAAAAAAGAAATGTGTCAAGGCAAATAAAAAATGGTTGTCAAATCCGCTTTTTGCTTGACTGCCGAGCCGTCCCTGTTATATTTAAAAACACTATCTTTAGTCATAACCACTTTGATTTCAAAGAGGTTAAAACAAATTAAACAATTGAAATCTATTTTCGAACTTATCATCCGTTCCGTATGTTTTCGCGATTATCTTCTAAAGATTTATAAGACATGAGACCATTTCCGGCACTGACAATTTCAAATAAAATCAGCCTTATCAGAGTATGCTTTATTATTCCACTCTTTCTCTGCATGATTCAGGTACAACACTATTCTTTTTATCGCTATATTTGTCTCTTTATTATACTCTTAATCGGGCTGAGTGATGTACTTGACGGGCACATTGCACGCAAAAGAAACGAAATGACGTTTTTGGGGAAATGTTTAGACCCTATAGCAGATAAATTGGTCATTGCGATTTCTTGTCTAATACTTTCTTCCAATAACATCTGGCCGGAACCGAGATTTCCTTATTGGTTGCCAACCATTATTATCTGCAAAGACATCTTACTCATATTTGGGTCAGTTATTTTTCTCATTATAACAGGTGAAATACATTTCCAGCCCACCACAATAGGCAAGATAACAACATTTTTACAAATTACCGCTGTTATATCTGTACTCATTGGCAACCATGTCCCCGCATCAATTCTCCTTGTTATTTGGAAAATGACTATAATTTTTACGCTTGTTTCCGGAATTCTATATGCATATCTCGCTATTAAGCGTTTATAGTTCTCCTCAATTATCGTTCATTTTAACAAAATTCTTTACAATATTATGTTTTTTTACTACCATTAAAATCAATATGTGATGATATATAATGTTGTTTTTATGCTCAGATATCGGCCTATATTATAAAGATATCAATATGGGCAATGATCTTAAACAAACGATTGTGGAGTGTTCAATGCAATTCAACTCAATACAAGAAGTGGTAGAAGACCTGAAAAAAGGGAAAATGATAATATTGATCGACGATGAAAGTCGTGAAAACGAAGGGGACATCATCCTTGCCGCTGAAAAAGTTACTCCTGAAGCTATTAATTTTATACTAACACACGCAAGAGGCATTCTTTGTCTTGCAATAAATGCCAAAAGAGCTGAAAAACTGGATTTTTATCCGATGGTTTCTCATAACACATCTTGCTTCCAGACTCCTTTTACCGTTTCTGTTGATGCATCAAAAGGAATCACAACGGGGGTATCCTCCAAGGACAGGGCAACAACAATATTAACGGCCATTGATGATAATGCCACTGCGGAAGACTTTGTCAGACCAGGCCATATATTCCCTCTGAAGGCACATAACGGAGGTGTTCTTGTCAGGGCCGGTCATACAGAAGGAGCTGTTGATTTAACCCGCATTGCCGGTCTCAAAAATGCAGCAGTCATTTGTGAAATCATGAGAGAAGACGGAAACATGGCAAAACTCCCGGACCTCAAAAAATTCGCCGAAAAAAATAATCTTAAAATCTGTACTATTGCCGATATTATCAAGTACCGTCACGAACAAGAGAGATTGATTGAAAAACGCGTAACAGTAAAACTCCCCACAATGTACGGAGAATTTATCCTCCATCTCTATCGTTCTTTTGTAGATGAATATCTCCACCTTGCTTTATGTTTGGGAGTAGGCAGCAACGACATCAACACCCCATCCCCGTTACAAAATGAACCGGTTCTTGTAAGGGTGCACGATGAATGCCTAACCGGCGATATTTTCGGTTCACTGCGTTGTGACTGCGGAGATCAACTCCATAATGCCCTCAAAGTTATAAAAGAACATGGCAGGGGTGTGCTGCTCTATATGAGACAGGAAGGACGCGGAATCGGTTTAGAAAACAAATTGCATGCGTACCATTTACAAGATAAAGGATTGGATACCGTAGAGGCAAATGAAAAACTCGGACTCCCTGTGGACAAAAGAGATTATGGAATCGGCGCCCAAATTTTAAGAGATTTGGGCATTACAAAAATGCGTTTACTTTCTAACAATCCAAAAAAATTTGCCGCACTCGCAGGATATGGCCTGGAAATAGTTGAACGTATACCTATTGTTACAGAGCCAAAAGCAGAAAATCAGAATTACCTGCG